>OGRO01000053.1_pt1 | contig 117507 bp, 129 predicted proteins | sample 1553451 | NCBI WGS metagenome assembly OGRO01 (sample SAMEA2580021, study PRJEB22360) | human gut metagenome | reverse complement strand
AACGAAAAGTTCATTGAAATACGCCTGAGCTTGTTGCTCTAAATTATTGTTTATACATATATGACTTTGTGAGTGGCAAGGGTTAAACACAGAGAACACCACTCCATAGTTGTTCTAAACTTATTAACTAATGAGGAGAAAACGACTATGAAAGAAATTATTAAAAATGAAGTTTTACAAAATATGATTCATCTGTTAAGGGATGATCAATATGAACAGCTAAAAGAAGTATTAGATATGGTATTAGTGAATTACAAGGTTGAAGAAATAAAAGATGAAGTAAATGTTGAAAATAATCAACATTATGTTGAATCTTTCTTATCTTCCAAACGTTTGGAAGGCTGTTCAGAAAAGACTTTGCATTATTATAAGTCAACCATTGAAATACTTCTGGAGAAGCTAGAAAAGAATGTTAAACATATTACAACTGATGATCTTAGGAAATATCTTACTGATTACCAGAACGAACATAAGTCGAGTAGAGTAACGATCGATAATATCAGAAGGATATTATCAAGTTTCTTCTCTTGGCTAGAAGATGAAGATTATATCGTTAAAAGTCCAGTTAGAAGAATACATAAAGTTAAATCAGCTACTACTATAAAAGAAACATATTCTGATGAATCATTAGAACTAATGAGAGATAGCTGTTCTAATCTTAGAGATTTAGCGTTAATTGATATATTAGCTTCAACCGGAATGCGTGTTGGTGAACTTGTATTGCTCAATAGAGACGATATTAACTTTAACGAAAGAGAATGTGTTGTCTTTGGTAAAGGCGATAAAGAAAGAATCGTTTATTTTGATGCCAGGACAAAGATTCATCTTCAAAACTATTTGAGTAATCGAAAAGATGAAAATAAAGCATTGTTTGTTTCAATTAAAAGTCCTAACAATAGGTTAACAATCGGAGCCATTGAGACGATTATTAGAAATCTAGGTAAACGATTAGATATACCTAAGGCACATCCACATAAGTTCAGAAGAACATTGGCTACGAAAGCTATTGATAAAGGAATGCCTATAGAACAATTACAAAAGTTGCTAGGACATCAAAAGATAGATACGACTTTGCAATATGCGATGGTTAAACAAAGCAATGTAAAGATCGCACATAAAAGATATATTGGGTAAAGGAGTTAACTATAGTTATGAATGAGTGGAAAAAGGTAAAAATAAGCGATATTGGAAAAGTCATTACTGGAAAGACACCTAAAACCTCTAATAGTGAGTATTATGGCGGGAATATTCCTTTCCTTACCCCTTCAGATGATATGTCAGTTAAATATTCCAGAAGAACTAATAAATATATAACTGAGTTGGGAAGATTATCGGTGAAAAATGCAACACTTCCCCCAAATGCGATATGTGTTAGTTGTATAGGTTCTGATCTGGGTAAAGTTGTAATTACTACACAAGAAACGGTAACAAACCAACAAATTAACTCTATCGTTGTGGACACAGACAAATTTGATATTGATTTTGTGTATTATTCGATGCTTGAGCTTGGAAAAATACTTAATTTTCATAGCAAAACTTCAACAGCAGTTCCGATTGTTAATAAAAGTAACTTTTCACAATATGAAATAAATTGTCCAGGATTGGATGTACAAAAAAAGATTGGTTTTGTTTTGTCAAGTATAGATAAGAAAATTGAAAAAAACGAGAAGATAAACAATAATTTATCACCTTAAAGTTCTATGTCTGAGACATCGATCTCACCAGACATAAGACGCGGAAGCAAAGAATCACGAAGATTAGCTAAATTCTCGTTCTCAAATTCATTTGCTTGTATTGTTTCAGTAAGAGTTTTAAAAATTGGCATATAAGCTAAAAAAGTTTCTTTGTTATAAATGAACTCGAATTTTGCCAAGTCATTCATAACAATATATGGAATTGCCGAGCCTCGTGTTCCGCCCATAATCTTCTTACTTAATTCGAGTTTGACAAACCAGTAGAGTGGAAATATGTAATCTGGATTCACATCTTGTAATAGTGTGCAAGCATAAGTTCTTTGATAAAGGTCAAACTTTCCGCTATAAAACCGAGTTCTTCCGGTATATGCCCCATTTCCAGAAACAATGATTGCATTTCCATCAAAAATATAGCTATCAATTTGAAGAGATTCAGGCGCACAGGTAAAAAATTTATACTTACCTTTATTAACAGAAGCATTAGCATTCTTTTTCCCAGTAAATATAGAACAAAAATGATCAAGAGTTACGATTTCACCGTGAGTTCCCGATTGTGGAGAAAAGAATTTTCGATATAAAGCATCGGCTTGCTGTTCTAAATTATTGTTTAGCCATTATATCAACCTGTAAAATATATGTAAGTAAAACGACGAATTGAAGGGAGAAGTAAGATTTATGGGATTATATACAGAAGCAGATTATGAAAATTCCGTAATCGAACTATTTAGAAATGATCTAGGATACGAATATGTTTATGGTCCTGATATAGACAGGGATTTTTATAGTCCATTATATGAAGAAGTATTAGTAAATTCTTTGTACAGTTTGAATAAAGATTTATCAGAAGATGCTATTCAAGATGCGTTATTTAAACTTAAGAATTTTGAAAATGGCGAACTAGTTCAAAAGAATGCTGTTTTTATGGACTATTTGCAAAACGGTATACCTGTCAGATATTTTGTAAATGGAGAAGAACAATCTTCTATCTGCTATCTTGTCGATTATCAAAATCCCAATAACAATTCCTTTATCGTCGCTAATCAATGGACTTTTATTGAAAACAGCAACAAAAGAGCCGATATCATTCTTTTTCTAAATGGATTACCTGTTGTATTAGTTGAACTTAAATCCCCTTCTCGTGAGGAGACTGATGTATCAGAAGCGTATAGACAACTAAGAAATTATATGCTAGAAATACCATCGATGTTTATATATAACGCGATTTGTGTTATGAGCGATCAATTAACATCTAAAGCTGGAACTATCACTTCCGGTGAAGATCGCTTTATGGAGTGGAAAACAAAAGATGGAAGCTATGAAAACACGCAATATGCTCAATTTGATACATTCTTTGAAGGAATGTTCCAAAAAGAAAGATTGTTAGATATCATCAAAAACTTTATTTGTTTCTCTAATGAAGGAATTCAAAAATATAAGATTCTTGCTGGATATCATCAATATTTTGCAGTCAGAAAAGCAATTGAGTCTACACGGCGGGCAACTGTAACCGATGGTAAAGGTGGTGTTTTCTGGCATACACAAGGAAGTGGGAAATCATTATCAATGGTCTTCTATGCTCATTTACTACAAGAAGCGGTTGATAGTCCAACGATTGTGGTATTAACGGATAGAAATGATTTAGACGATCAATTATTTGGACAGTTTTCAAAGTGTAAAAATTTTCTAAGGCAAGAGCCAATCAAGGCAACAAGCCGAGAAAACTTAAAACAATTGTTGGATAGACGGCGGGCAAACGGAATTATATTTACAACTATGCAGAAGTTTGAGGAATCACACGATCCTCTATCTGAGCGTAGAAATATTATAGTAATGGCAGATGAAGCGCATCGAGGACAGTATGGCTTAGCTGAAAAGATCAAATTCTCGAAAAATGAAGATGGAGAAGAAGTTGCTAAACGGGTAGTTGGAACAGCTCGTATTATTCGAAATAGCCTTCCTAATGCTACTTATATTGGATTCACAGGAACACCTATATCTTCTAAAGATCGAAGTACCAGAGAAGTGTTTGGAGATTATATCGATATTTATGATATGACTCAAGCTGTTGAAGATGGTGCAACACGTCCTGTTTATTATGAAAGCCGTGTTATCAAGTTAAAGCTAGATGAGAATACTTTAAAACTGATTGATGCTGAATACGATATTATGGCAGAAAATGCTAATCCTGAAATAATTGAAAAAAGCAAGCGTCAACTAGGTCAGATGGAAGCTATTCTTGGAAATGACAATACTATTGATTCTCTTGTATGCGATATCATCTATCATTATGAAAACTATCGTGAAAATTTATTAACGGGAAAAGCAATGATTGTTGCTTATTCACGTCCAATAGCAATGAAAATATATAAGAGAATATTAGAACTCAGACCTTCTTGGAAAGAAAAAATCGGTGTCGTAATGACATCTGGTAATAATGATCCTGAAGAGTGGCATGAAATAATTGGCAATAAAAAACATAAGGAACAACTAGCTATGAAATTCAAAGACAATAATGATCCTTTAAAGATTGCTATCGTCGTTGATATGTGGTTAACAGGTTTTGATGTTCCTTCTTTAGCTACAATGTATGTCTATAAACCGATGTCTGGTCATAATTTGATGCAGGCTATAGCTCGTGTAAACCGCGTATTCAAAGATAAAGAAGGCGGACTGGTGGTTGATTATATTGGTATTGCCGGAGCATTAAAACAGGCAATGAACGATTATACAACACGTGATAAGAAAAACTATGGCGATACCGATGTATCTAAGGTGGCTTATCCTAAATTCTTAGAGAAACTATCTATTTGTAAAGATCTGTTCCACGGATATGATTACTGCAAATTCACTAATGGCAGTGATCTTGAAAGAGCGAAGACAATTAGTGGTGCTGTGAACTTTATCATCACAAAAGAAAAAGAGAAGGAAAAAGAAGCATTTACCAAAGAGGCTTTGATGCTTCATCAAGCGCTTTCTTTATGTTCTTCGCTAGTTGATGAACAAATGCGTTTTGAAGCGGCATTCTTTGAATCTGTACGGGTTTTATTATTACGTTTAACTAATACTGGGACAGGTAAAAAGATTTCACTGCCAGAAATCAACGCTCGTATCAACGAACTGTTAAAGCAGAGTATTAAAAGCGATGGCGTAATCAATTTATTTTCTGATATCAAAGAAGAATTCTCACTTTTTGATCCTAACTTCTTAAAAGAAGTTGCCAATATGAAAGAAAAGAATTTAGCAGTTGAATTGTTAAAGAAACTTATTGCAGAACAAGTAACCGTATATAAGCGGACTAATGTTGTTAAATCTGAACAATTTAGCGAAATAATGCAGAAATCTCTTAATGCATATCTTAATGGAATGTTAACGAATGAAGAAGTTATTGCAGAGATGCTAAAACTAGCTGAGCAAATAGCAGCAGCCCAAAAAGAAGGAGCGAAGCTGGGTTTAACTGCCGATGAGTTGGCATTCTATGACGCTTTAACGAAACCACAAGCAATCAAAGACTTCTACGAAAACGAAGAGTTGATTGCCATTACAAAAGAGTTGACTGAAACACTTAGTAAGAATAAGACGATCGATTGGCAAAGAAGAGAATCAGCAAGAGCAAAAATGCGAATGTTGATCAAGAAACTTTTGAAAAAGCACAAATATCCACCAGAAGGTATGGATGATGCTGTTCAGACCGTAATGGTTCAATGTGAACTGTGGACGGATAACAATGATATGACTAGCGATAATGCTTAATCATATGCTATCAGGGAGGATGTATGGAAGATACTAGATTTGTTTGGATTAGTTTTTATGAGGAACTAGCAACTTCATTGCTCATATATAAAAATAATCGCTCAGATCTTTTAAAGATACTTGAAAATATCTTTAAAGATGCGGGATTGAATTATCCATTTAAAGAAAAAGGACAAGAAAATTATGAGGATATCTGTCCGTTTACCGTTTTTGGATCGTTCAATAAAGGAATTAAAGACTCTAATAAAATCGTACTATTAAAACAATTTGCAAAATATTTTTCCATTACAGCGAATGTACCGGAAGATTTTAGCGGCATTCCTGTCTTGATGAATATGAGTGCCTGGTTTTTCTCGTATAAAGAAAACCGTGGAGAAAACGATATAGATAACCTATGGGAATTATTTGATAGAGCAATCCAATATTCAGAAAATCCATCAATTCAAATTAAAAATGAGTTCGTTAGCTATTATGATCAAGTAATCAAACAAAAGATGATCAAGTGGAATATTACTATGGGGTTATTCTGGATCAGACCATATACCTTTATTAACTTGGACTCCACTAACCGATCTTTTATCACTAATGTGGATAATATGCCTCATTATATTACAAAGATCTTTCAAAACATCAATAAAGGATTGCCTAATGGTAGTAGTTACTTATTTATGTGCGAACAAGCAAAGAATGCTCTTAAAGATGGTGAGTACGAATATCATAGCTTTCCAGAGTTATCCTACTATGCTTTTAACGCGCTAAAAAATGAAAACGAATCTTCTGATAATAGCTCTCCTGATTCAGATGTGAAAGAAACTGCATACTGGATATATTCGCCAGGTAGCAATGCTTCGATGTGGGACGAGTTTTATAAAGATGGAATAATGGCTTTAGGTTGGGATGAAGTCAAAAATCTAAATGAGTTTTTATCCAAGGAAGAAATCAAAGCTTATATGAAACAGACATATGATGCTAGCTATTCATATAGAAACGACGCCCTATGCTTATGGCAATTTGCCAAACAGATCAAGAACGGAGATGTTATTTTTGTAAAAAAAGGAATCCATAAATTAATTGGAAAAGGTGTCGTTACTTCCGATTATCTTTATGATGCTTCTAGAAAAACATATAAGCACGTCAGAAAAGTAGATTGGCAATTTAAAGGTGAATGGGAACATCCTGATAAGGCTGTTACAAAGACCCTAACAAACATCACGGCTTATTCTGATTATGTAAAGAAGTTGCTAAGCTTATTTGAGGAAGAAACTTCCGAAGAAGATCAAAAAGAAATTGAAATTACCTACCCTTCTTATTCCAAAGATGATTTCTTAAGTGAAGTGTTTATGGAAGAAGATACATATGACGTCTTGGTAGATCTCCTTAATACAAAATATAACGTTATTTTGCAAGGCCCACCTGGCACTGGCAAAACATTTGCTGCAAAGCGTATTGCTTATTCAATTATGGGACAAAAGGATACTAGCCGTGTTGCTTTTGTCCAATTCCATCAAAGCTATTCTTATGAAGACTTTATTCAAGGATATCGCCCATCTAAAGATGGATTTGAACTTGTAAATGGATGTTTTTATAGATTCTGTAAGGAAGCTGAAGAAGATAATGAAAGACTATATTTTTTCATTATTGATGAGATCAATAGAGGAAATTTGAGCAAGATCTTCGGTGAACTTATGATGCTTATAGAAAAAGATAAGCGAGGACAAAAACTTAAACTCCTTTACAAGGATGAATGGTTTACTGTTCCTAAAAATGTACGAATCATTGGAATGATGAATACAGCTGATCGAAGCTTAGCTATGATGGATTATGCCTTAAGAAGAAGATTTGCTTTCTTTGACTTTGCTCCTGCTTTTTCGTCAGATGGATTTAGGCAGTATTTGGATAATAAAAACAATGATAAACTTAATAGATTAATTCAAACTGTTGAAAACTTAAACAGTGTCATATCCAGTGATGAATCGCTAGGAGATGGCTTTAGAATAGGTCATAGTTACTTATGCACTGATGATGAGATCACCAATAAATGGCTTAATTCCGTTATTGAATATGAACTGATTCCATTATTAAAAGAGTATTGGTTTGATGAACCATCTAAAGTTAGAGACTGGTCGGCTAATTTAAGAGGATCAATCCGATGATCTGTGTAAAGAATATCTATTATATGCTTTCGTACGCATTTCAGATATTGAATGAACAAGGATATAAGCAGATATTAACTGAAGAATTTGATAATGTTGCTGAGCTATGTGCAGCTATACTTTCTAAAGGTGTGGCTTTACAGGTAAAAAGAGGATTAAGGAAAGAATATTTGATTAATTCAGATTCTCTTTCAACACTTAGAGGCAAGATTGACATCTCTGTTTCCATCAGGGAACAGTCACTTATAAAAAGACAATTGGTATGTAGTTACGATGAATTTTCTGTTAATTCATATATGAATTGCATCATCAAAACGACGATGGAACTATTACTTCATTCGGGTATCAGTAAGGGCAGGAAAAAAGATATTAGAAAACTTTTAGTATATTTTGCCGATGTAAGTTTTCTTGAAGTAAATAGTATCAATTGGAAATTGCAGTTTAACAAGAACAATCAAACCTATCAGATGCTCATCTCAATATGCTATCTGATTATTAAGGGTTTATTACAAACTAAGACTGATGGTACTACAGAATTAATGGACTTTTTAGACGAACAGCGTATGAGCAGGCTATATGAAAAATTTATTTTGGAATACTACAGGAAAGAACATAAAGAACTAGATGTTTCATCATCGCAAATTCCTTGGAATCTTGATAACGATGAAAGTTCAATGTTGCCAGTTATGCAAAGCGATATTATGTTGCACAATAAAGGGAAGACATTGATTATTGACGCTAAATATTATTCTAAATCTATGCAAGTGCAATATGACGTTCATACTGTGCGATCGAATCATTTGTACCAAATATATGCTTATGTCAAAAATTATGACAAAGATAAATCTGGTGATGTTATGGGATTGTTATTATATGCCAAAACAGATGAAGATATAATTCCTCATAACACATATCAAATGGACGGTAATACGATTATGGTGGACACATTAGATTTGAACTGTGATTTTAATTTGATAAGGCAGCGATTAGATCAGATTGTTAAAAAGCATTTTTAAAGTAACGAAAGGAAGTGAGCGTATGATGAATGAACAACTAGAAATCAAAGTATTGAATGAGTCAGAAATAGCTAGAACTGATTATGAAGCTACGATTTTTGAATTGCAGCAAACTTTAGACAAAATGACAAGTCAAGCTGACAAATTGGATTATTTTGTATCTGTTGCTTCAGGAGTTCTATGTTCATTACTTGATATTGTTTGGGTCGGTAAGTTTAGTCTTGAGCACGGAAGAAATGTTGCTAGTGATGGTGTGGATCAATTTGCAATAAAAGTCTCTAAACTTTTAGGATGTAAAGAAGATAGTATAGAGGGATGTGTATCTTACTTAGAAGAAAAATTCCCTATCCCTTCTGATGGAAATACTTCAGTTTTTGGAGGTGGAAAACAACATCATCTTAGAGATTTTTCCCACCATCCCACAATTGTTGGATTGATGTTCTCTTTATTAACCCAATTTACAAAAATGTCTTATGGAACTGATGTAAGCGGGATGTTCAAAGTAGCACCAGTTCCCGAAAAAAGTTTAAAACATATTGGTGTTGACGTGCCAGACAAGATACTGAAAGGAACTATAATTTGGTTCTTTCATTTAGTAAGCGATATGGCTGGCTCAAGTAATACTGCAGGTTTAAGTGGTGGAACAGGCATACCTGGACCTATTCTATCCCTTGCAAAAGAGTTTTCGGCTCTTCCTATTATTCAAAACATTCAACTGGATGATAAATCCCTATCGTTATTTCTGTCAAAGTTATTTAATGGAACATTGTTTGCTAAGCACGATGAAAATGGAAAGATAATTAAAGAATCAGTTGTTCAATTTGATTTGCGGGCTGAATTAGGCGTTGTGGTAGAACTTGGAAAACAAGCTGCACCGGTTGTAGCTAATGAGTGTATAGTCCGAACGTTCTATTTCATTAGAAGATTTATGAATGAGATTAAAGATAATCATATTGAACATATTAATGAAATATCTAAGATAAGCTGGGACAAAATAAAACCATACAAGAATCCGACTTTAACCAGAATGCTAACAATATCAACTGGCGTATTTACCACAATAGATATTACTGAAGCTGTTTTAACTCAAAAATATTGGGTGTCAGTAAACTATGTGGGAGTTGGAAGATTTACATTAGCCTTAACTTCTGAAATGGTAGGCTTCTTGAAATACCGGAAAGTTAAATCAATTCAACAGATGTATCAAAACATTGAAAGAAACACATATAACACTACTGACAACAACATATATGAAAGGATAAACAAAGAAATGGATTTAGATAGGTTTGGATTAAATATCAAGGAAATAGAAATCCTTTATAACCTTGAAAATCAAAAAGTTATTAACGATATTGAAAAGACATCAAATATCATTGGAAAAGAAAAGTTAATTAACTTAAAAAAAGAGTGGCTTGCAGAATGGAAAGAATATATTAGCGCTGGCTTTCCAGATTTTGTGAGCGACAAAGATGCACAAATAAAATGGCTAGATAGCGAAGAGCTTAAGAAAACAGTGTCTGAAAGTCAGACTAACGATACGTGGTTTCGACTAGTCTTATTAGAAGCTATGTTATTCGAGCCTTATTACCCTTTAACTACAGAAAAAGATAAAAAAGGTAATGACGTTCCGTGTAAGAAATATAAATGTCTTAAATGTGATAAATCTGAAGGAGATAAATTCATAGATAGTTATTTTAGCGAACCATTTTATAAAGCCGGCTATATTAAGCGGCTAAGAAAATGCTATAAAAAAGTTACCAAAGAACTTAATGAGGTTATGAAAACAGCATTAATTTCGTTATCGGTCGCTGCAGGCGTAGCTTTACTAACTGTTATTACAGCGGGGGCATTTGCACCTACTATCGCTGTTGCTCTAGTTGGATCTAATTTTGCAGGGTTAAGTGGAGCCGCTCTTACAAGTGCTTGCTTAGCTTATCTTGGAGGAGGTGCTGTTGCAATTGGTGGATTGGGAATGGCAGGCGGAACGATGGCAATTGTTGGTGGTAGTGCTATTTTAGGTTTAGGTTTGGGTGCTGGTGTTGGTGGTGCTGTTGGTACAGTAAGCATTATGGGTAAAGAACAAACCATACTTCAATCGGCTAAACTTATGGTGTCGGTTAGAGAAATATTTCTAAACGATGATCACGATGTAGAATATTCAAATTATATTCTTGAGCAATATGTAAATAACGTTACAGATATAGAAAAAGGATTGGTTGAGCTAAAAATTAAATCTGATCTGGCTAGCAAAGATGAGACAAAGAAACTTAAAAAACAAATAAAAAGTGCTGAGGCGGCAGTCGATGCAATGAAAATTGCGATGAAAAGTATGCAAAAATTCAATAGTTCTTTTGAACTCAGCTTAAACCAGAGCGATGATTAGAGGTATATTGCTATGATATTTTTTTCTGAATATTACTACGGAGAATATTTAAAAGGTAAAAAGGAAAATCAGATATTGTCTGCCATTCGTGGATTAAAGAACAGGACAATGAGTGTATTTAATTATTTGGGTTGGCACCGGCGAAATGGAAGAATAAGAGAGATATGAAAGAGCTTTTACAAGAGGTTTTTGAATTTTAAGAAATTACGCTGTTAAAGAAGGTTGTAATTTTAGCCAGTCAATTGACTGCTATGGTAACCATAAATTCTGGCTAAGAGAAAAAATTATATGTCAAAACTGGTAGAAAAAGTAAAAATATTTTTTTGTCAGGTCAGAGAAAAACAGAACAACTATATAGTGTGTCATCTTATTTAATGAGTTTATAAATATTTAATGAGTTTATAAATAGTTAGGATCATTCTTCGTTAAAGAATTGCTTAGCCTAATAGCACTGGTGCAAAACGGCTTCTTTTTTCGTGTGGTTCTGTTATAATGATTCCCGGTGATGCTATGAAAACTTTTAAACATTTTATCGGCTATTATAAGCCTTATAAATTTGTCTTCTTTTTTGATTTATTCTGTGCTTTAACAATTTCTTTGATCGATTTGGCTTTCCCATTGATCTTAAACTATTGTACAGATACGATGTTTATTCAAAAGAGCGTGGAGATTTTACAGGGACTCATCTGGTTACTTGCCGGACTGTTGGTTCTCTATGTGATTCGTGCTTTATGTCGTTATTATGTATCGGCCCAGGGACATATCATGGGTGCGCATATGGAAAGAGATATGCGTAAGGAATTGTTCGATCAGTACCAGAGGTTATCTTTTTCCTACTATGATCAACATAATACAGGGGTTATGATGTCGCGTGTAGTCAGTGACTTATTTGATATTTGTGAATTCGCTCATCATGGACCGGAAAATTTGTTTATTTCTTTGATCAAGATCATCGGCTCCTTTGTGATTTTGTCTTTGATCTACTGGCCTTTGGCTCTGTTGTTGTTTATCGTGACTTTGATCATGCTTATCTTTAGCTATACACAAAACAAATCCATGCGGGCAACTTTTATGGATAACCGAAGAAAGATCGGTGATGTCAATGCCGCATTACAAGACAGCCTGGCCGGGATTCGTGTGGTTCAATCTTTTACCAATGAGGATATCGAACGCGAAAAATTTGCTCATTCCAATAATGAGTTTTTAGCCTCCAAGAAACGAAACTATCGTGTGATGGGAACGTATTATTCCATGAATAACTTTTTTCAGGGATTGCTCTACATTACCGTTCTTGTCGGTGGAGGATATTTTGTCGCCAAAGGAAATTTAAGTCCATTAACTCTTGCGACATTCGCTTTATATGTCAATATCTTTGTGGCACCGATCGATATTTTGATCGAATTTACCGAGATGCTTCAAAAAGGATTCTCCGGATTTAAACGCTTTGAAGAAGTGATGAAGGAAGTACCGGATATTCAGGATGCCAAGGATGCGCACTCTTTAGAAAATGTACACGGTGATATTTCCTTTAAGGATGTTTCTTTTACCTACAATAAGGAAGAATCTGTATTAGAACATGTAAATCTGGATATCCCGGCCGGAAAGAAAGTGGCTTTAGTCGGACCTAGCGGTTCCGGGAAGACGACCTTGTGTTCTTTGATTCCACGTTTTTACGATGTACAAAGCGGACAGATCCTTGTCGATGGTCAAGATGTGCGGGACCTGCAAGTAAAGAGTTTAAGGCAGGCTATTGGTTTGGTGCAGCAGGATGTCTATTTGTTTACCGGAACGATCGAACAAAATATCGCTTATGGAAAGCCAGATGCGACTCGAGAAGAAATCATGGAAGCTGCCAAAAAAGCAAATATTCATGACTTTATCTTATCGTTGCCGGATGGCTATGATACCTTTGTCGGTGAAAGAGGCGCTCGCTTGTCCGGAGGACAGAAACAGCGTATTTCGATTGCCCGTGTGTTCTTAAAAGATCCTAAGATCCTGATTTTAGATGAGGCTACCAGTGCCTTAGATAATGAGAGTGAACGAATCATTCAAAAATCGTTGGAAGAACTCAGTAAGGATCGTACCTGCATCACGATTGCCCATCGTTTGTCAACCATTAAAAATGCCGATGAGATCGTTGTTATCAATCATGACGGATTGCAGGAAAGAGGAACGCATGAAGAATTGATGAAAAAGGGCGGTACATATGCTCGATATTATAACCTTCAATTTGAGGGATTGGAGCAGATCATGGTTTCATGATCTGTTTTCTTATACAGAAGATCTATTGTTTTGTATAATAGATAAAAAGGGGGATGGAGTATGTCTATTCGAGCATTTGAAGCAGCTGATCTATCGGCTCTCTATGATATTTATGCGTATTATGTGAAGACAACAGCCTATAACTTTGACTTGGAGCCGATGTCGTATTCGCAATATAAAGCACAGATTGAGGAAATTGCGAAAGAATACCCAATGTTTGTGGCTTGTCATGATGAGCAGGTAATAGGTTATGCGTATGTGCATCCGGCTTTTTCTAAGGCAGCATATCGCTTCTGTATGGAGGTTACGATCTATTTTCAGGAAGGCTCTCATTTTGGTTTGGCAGATTCTTTGTTGGAGACATTGGAAAAGGCATGTATTCAAAAAGGATATCGTTGGCTGATTGCCTGCATTACCGATACCAATCACAGGAGTATTTCTTTTCATCAACGCCATGGGTATCAATGGAGTGGCTCTTTGCCGGAATGTGGCTTTAAATTTGATGCATGGCATGGAGTTGTCTGGTTGATCAAGGATATCCTGAAACCTAAACCATCTTATTACAAAGCACCGAATGCCACAATTACCGGTGATGTGCAGATTGGAAAAGGCTCAAGCATTTGGTTTGGAACTGTTGTTCGAGGCGATAGTGATACGATTCGTATAGGTGAACAGACCAATGTGCAGGATAATGCGGTATTACACTGTTCCAAAGGGCATCCGCTGACAATTGGTAATCGTGTTACGATTGGTCATCATGCGATTGTACATGGGTGTACCATTGAAGATGAAGTATTGATTGGAATGGGTGCAACGATTATGGATGCAGCAAAGATTGGCAAACATTCGATTATCGGAGCCGGTGCTCTGGTACCACCGGGGAAGGTGGTTCCGGAGGGTTCTGTGGTTTTAGGATGTCCGGGCAAAGTTCATCATCTTGTAACACCAAAACAGATCGAACAAATTCTGGACAATGCACAGGAATATGTAGAATACGCTCAACTGTATGAAAAACGAGGTATCTGATATGGAAAATATGTTGAATTATGTGCATTTACGTAAAGATATTCCGTTTTCTTTTCGACCATTAAACTGGGTTGATCTTTTGATCCTGAATGAATTATCGTATGTCGATTGGACCCATATTGTCCAAAAAGAACCCGTTTGTCTACCTCAGGCCTGCCAGTCTTATTTTAAAATGCATACAGAACAGGAAATTGAACAGCGATTCTGTTTTTCCAGGAATATACCCAATCTGGTCATGGATCTGCAAGATACGACACGTTATCAAAATGTTCGTATTACATATTATCAGGAAGTCTATGATGAAGAAAAGATGATTCAGTTTGGAGCCATGTCCTTTTTGATACCGGATGGTACGATTTTGATCAGCTTTCGTGGTACGGATGGCACCATGACCGGATGGAAAGAAAATATGCGCATGACTTACACAGATGAACTGCCTTGTCATAAGCTGGCATTGGCATTTTTGGAACAAGTGTTGGACAGTATCCCGGAAACAACTTCTTTTTTTGGTTTGGTTAAAAAGAAAGTCTATCCAAAGATTTATGTAAGCGGTCATTCTAAAGGAGGAAACCTTGCGATGTATGCCGCTTTAAAGACCACACAATATGCGGATGTGATCACCAAAGTGCTTGCCTTTGATGCACCGGGCTTTCGTTCTTCTTTTATCGATTCGATAAAGGACAATCCTGTTTTGAAGAAGATCACAAACTATAAGCCAAAGGACTCAATCATCGGTTGTCTTTTGGAGCATAATGAAAAAGAAGTCGTGCTGGATGCTGAAGAAAGTGGGCTCCTTCAACACGATACATTCAGCTGGAAGATCACGACGGATTCCTATCTTCCGCTTAAAGAACTTTCTATAACCAGTAAGGAAACTTTACAGCTTGTCGATCGACTACTTTTATCAAAAAGCGATGAAGAAAAAAAGGAGTATATTGATTTGATTTTCTCTATCATGGATCGATTGGATATTACAAATGTATCGAACTTGAGCGAAATCAGTTTAAAACAAGTCATGTTGGGCTTTCTGGAATTAAAGAATATGTCTAACGATGAAAGAAAGTTTATCTTTGACATTGTGAATTTTATCAGAATGCAGACATATTCATGGATGAAAACACAGAAAAAGTAAAATCAACTTCTTCTTGTCGCAAAGTCGGAATCAGTGTGATTGGAAGGACAAGATTTGTGCATTTTAGAATGGAATTGTTTTTAAATCAAATGACGGGGTTGATTTGTGCCTGTCATTTTTTTATAATTCATATAGTTTTGGACAATATAGATCGAAAGACTATAATTGAAGATTCCAAATCGAAGTTTTTGTTTACATCGTATTTTTAAGAACGAGAGTAGGAGGAAAATTGAATATGTCAAAAACATCGAATCAGATCAAAAGTCTGACTATGCTGGCGCTATTTTTAGCGATTGAAGTTGTACTTTTGGTAACGCCGTTAGGCTATTTGCGAATTGGAGTGCTTAGTGCTACGCTGATGCATGTACCGGTTATTGTCTGTGCCTGTACGATGGGGACCAAGTATGGTGTATTGATGGGACTTGTCTTTGGGATCACTTCGGTGATCAATGCGACAATGGCACCTACGGTAACCAGCTTTGTGTTCAGTCCCTTTGTAGAAGTCGGCGGCTTTAGTGGCGGCTTTCAATCTTTGATCGTTGCGATCGGTCCACGTCTTTTACTGGGATGGCTTGCCGGTACTATTTATCATGGATTGATCAAAAAAGGAAAATCTGTTTCTGCAAGTGCTGCCTTGTCTGCTCTGGTTGCTACAGCTTTACATACAGTGGGAGTGCTTGGTCTGATTCTTTTATTCTATGCAGCGCCTTATGCACAAGCTATCGGTGTTGCCCAAGGTGCTTTAATGGCTGCCATGGGAACAGTTATTTTAACGAATGCGATTCCCGAAATCATCGTTGCGATTGTAGCCAACATAGCTTTGACAAAAGCTTTAAGTGCAAGAAGATAAGTAAAATGTCCGTCAAGGGCATTTTTTTCTACTGTTAAAGAAAAGATGCTTAGTCAACAGGAGTCTTAATGAGTTTGTAGTTTTTCAAACTCAGAAAGCGATAAATTGGTTAAATGGCCGATCGTGTCTAAAGAGTTATTTTTAAGGCAATGGACTCTTTTTCACTTTAGTCAAATCCTCTTTTTGGTAACCTTCCTTTTTCTTTTACAGTGTCCATGATAAAATAATCGAGGTGAAGAAAATGAGTATTTTAGAAACATTAAATAGTAAACAAAGAGAAGCGGCTTCGATTACGGATTCGCATGTACGGATCATCGCTGGGGCCGGTAGTGGAAAAACACGTGTATTGATGGCTCGTATCGTTTATTTGGTCAAAGAATGTGGGGTGTTCCCAAATCGGATCATGGCGATTACTTTTACCAATAAGGCAACCAATGAAATGAAGGAACGTCTGATGGCACAGCTGGGTAAAGAGGCATTGGCTGTGCGTATTTCAACGATTCACTCTTTATGTGTACGTATTTTACGTGAAGATGCGGATGCGATCGGATACCCTCGCTCTTTTACAATATTGGATAGCGATGATCAAAAACAGATTCTTCGACCGATTTATAAAGCTATGGATTTGGATATCAAAGAATTGAATATGAACAAAGTTTTAGGTATGATTTCCGGATATAAAAGCGAGGACTTCAGTCCGGTACAGGCTCTGGAAATGGCTTTTACCAAAGAACAGGAAAACATTGCCCATATTTATGAGAAATATGAAGAAAAGCGTAAAGAGATGAAGGCCATGGATTTTGATGATCTGCTTAGAGAAGCGCATCATCTGTTACAGAAGGAAGAATCGGTTCGTACCAAGTGGCAAAATCGTTTAGATTATATTCATGTCGATGAGTTTCAGGACGTGGATCCGGTGCAATATTCGATCATTCGTATGTTGACAGGTCCCCATGCGTTCTTATGTGTCGTTGGAGATCCTGATCAGACGATTTATACGTGGCGTGGTGCCAGCGTGGATATTATCCTGCGTTTCGATAAAGATTTTCAACCGTGTAAAAGTGTTATCCTGGATCAGAATTATCGTTCGACCCAACCGATTCTGGATGCCAGTAATGCTTTGATCCAGTACAATGAGGATCGAATCAAAAAGGATTTGTTTACCCAGATTCCGGGGCAGGACAAAATTATATTACATACATGTGTCGATGATAATGAAGAACCTTTATATGTTGCAAAAAAGATACAGGAAGAACATCGAAATGGAATCGATTATAAAGATATGGCCATCTTGTATCGTTCCAATTTCTCCTCTCGTTCCTTTGAACGTGTGCTTCGTACCGTATCGATCCCTTATCGTATTTATGGGGGGATTCGCTTCTATGAACGACAGGAAATCAAAGATGCGCTGGCGTATTTAAAGCTATGTACCAAACCGGAAGAAAGTGATCCTAAACAATTATCACTGGATTTGGCAGTGCTTCGTGTAATCAATCAACCAAGACGTGGTATTGGACAAAAATCGATCGAGAACCTGCGTGAGGAAGCAACGATGCGTGGCATCAATCTCTACGAAGTTTTAAAAGATCCGCAACAGATTTCTGGTGCGATCATCAAAAAATGTGCCTCCTTTGTAAGCTTGATTGAGGATTTAAGAAGACAAAGAGAGAATCTTTCTTTGGAAGATTTTTTAGAGTATGTGCTGGAACAAAGTGGCTATAAGAAGATGCTGCAGGAAGAAAATGAAGAAGAACGTCTGGAAAACTTAAAGGAACTCAAAAGCGATATCGCTCAAAGTCTGCGGGAAGATCCGGAAATGACACTGGAAAGCTATTTACAGGAGGTCAGCCTGTTTACATCACGTGCCAATGAGGAAAGCGGGAATTGTGTATCACTGATGACAGTACACTCGGCTAAAGGATTGGAGTTTGATACTGTGTTTGTGGTCAACTTTAATGACGGGGTATTCCCAAGTACTCGTTCCATGGATGAAGGAGGCCGGAAAGCCTTGGAAGAAGAAAGACGACTTTGTTACGTGGCGATGACAAGAGCCAAACGACATTTGTATATCACATGGAATACAGGCTACAGCTACATGTTGGATAAGTATAAGGTACAAAGTCGATTCATCATGGAAATTCCGGAAAAATGCACCTCTCAAGAAGGAAAAGAGAAAGAAGTTAAACGAGAAGAACATCAGATGGCATCGATTGGTATTCCTTCTAAAAAATCAAAAGCGCCTTTCAAGGTCAAAGATCGTGTCACACATGCAGTCTTTGGGGAAGGAATCGTTTTAAAGCTGGAAAACAATATTGCGACGATTGCCTTTAAACATCCTTATGGCATCAAGAAATTAAATGCCTTGCATCCTTCAATCAAGAAGGCAAAGCATAAAGTCGTGTTATAATACAGATGGTGAAATGTATGAATGAACAACAACGTATTGAAGAATTACGAAAACTTTTAGAGAAGTATTCGATTGAATATTATGTGTATGATAAGCCCAGTGTATCTGATCAGGAATACGATCGTTTGATGCAGGAGCTAATGGCACTGGAAGAAAAACATCCGGAGCTCTACGATCCCAATTCACCCAGCCAGCGTATCATCGGTGCGGTATTGGATGGATTTGAAAAGGTGGAGCATCAGACGCAGATGCTTTCGTTAGGAAATGTCTTTAATTATGAAGAAATTCAAGCTTTTGTCGAACGAATTCAAGAAAGCGTCAAGGATGCCGAATTTGTCGTAGAGTGCAAATACGATGGACTGGCCATGGCTTTGTTGTATGACAATGGACGATTTACCCGAGCGATCACACGTGGTGATGGATTTGTCGGAGAAGATGTCTCCAATAATATCCGTACGATTGCCTCGATTCCAATGTATATCGAAGAAACAAGGCATATCGAGATTCGCGGGGAAGTCTATATGCCTAAAAAAAGCTTTGAAGAGCTAAACGAAAAACAGGAAAAAGAAGGAAAAGCTTTATTTGCCAATCCCCGAAATGCGGCAGCCGGTTCCATTCGTCAGTTAGATTCTTCCATTTGTGCGCAAAGAAAACTGGATGCCTACTGGTATTATTTCCAGAATGCAGCTGATTTTGGTATCACCAGTCAGGAAGAAGCGTTGGAAAAGATGGAACAGCTTCATTTTCGTGTCAATCCGTTACGCAAGGTTTGTAGAAATACGGCACAAATCTGGGACTTTATTCAGTCGATTCATGAACAAAGAGAAGAACTGCCTTATGAGATCGATGGGATGGTCATTAAGCTAAACAGTTTACCGGATCAGGCGAGTTTAGGTTCTACCGCAAAAGCGCCACGCTATGCGACTGCTTATAAATTTCCGGCCCAGGAGGTTCAGACACGCTTAAAAGATATTACGATCACGGTTGGACGAACCGGAAAGATCACTCCCAATGCGGTTTTAGAACCGGTAAGAGTGGCCGGAACGACGGTAAGTGCCGCCCAGCTTCACAATGAAGATATGATAGCTTCCAAAGATCTTCGCATCGGTGATATCGTCGTGATGCGAAAGGCCGGAGAAATCATTCCGGAAGTCGTCAGCAGTATTAAAGAACGAAGAGATGGTACCCAAAAACCATATGTGTTCCCTAAAGAGTGTCCGGTCTGTGGCTCTAAACTGGTACGTTTAGAAGGAGAATCGGCGCATTACTGCATCAATCAGGATTGCCCGGCACGTGTTGTCGAAAGTATGATTCACTTTGCCTCCCGCGATGCGATGGATATCGATTCTTTAGGCGATAAAAAGATCGAACAGCTGCATGAATTTGGCTTTTTAAATTCGATTGAGGATATTTACTTTTTAAAGAATCATCGTGAAGCGCTTTTAGAAAAGCGAGGATATCAGGTCAAATCGGTCGATCATATGTTGGAGACGATCGAAGAAAGTAAAAAACAGCCGTTAGGTGTCTTATTGTATGGGCTGGGTATCCGTCAGGTCGGCAAAAAGGCGGCCATGATCCTGGCACATCATTTTGGCACGATGGAAAATTTAAGAAACGCAACTTTGGAAGAGCTGGTCCAAATTCGTGATATCGGACAAATTACGGCCGAAAGTATTCTGGCGTTCTTTCAGGAAGAAAAAAACAGACATCTGATTCAGGTCCTACAGGAGCAGGGCTTGAATATGGAACAGGAAAAAGAAAAGATCCATGCGTCTCGTTTCAGTAACAAAACAGTGGTTTTAACGGGAACCTTAGAGCATTATACACGCACGGAAGCTAAAAAAATATTAGAGTCATTAGGAGCCAATGTAGTCGGTTCGGTATCGAAAAAGACAGATTATGTCATTTATGGAGCGGCGGCAGGCTCTAAGTTGGAAAAGGCTCGTAATTTAGGCGTTGCCTTAATGAGCGAGGAAGAATTCGTACAGGAGGTGTCAAATGCATTGGAGGAAAACTAGTCTTTGTATATTGATGTCTTTGTTGGTGCTTTGTGGATGTAGTACGGTATCCAATTCGAATCAGCTCAATCCGATCGGGGAAGAGGAGTACGCGGCCATCCAGCCTTATGAAAGTAGTGATGCACGTATCAAGCATGCCGCTCTTATGGGGGATACAGAAGCGCGGTTTCGCATGGAACAGGGATTGATGGATCTATCAAAGACGTATTTTTCACCCACGAAAGTAGCCTATAAAACACAGGAATTTTTGGATTATGATGAATTGGATGCCACCGATGGCTCCAGAGGTTTGTTAGGAACAAATCGAGATGAAAATCCCAATGGGTTAAATCCCAGTCCGGATGAAGGCTTTAATACCGGAAATGGTACAGTCAGCGGGGCTGTGATCTTAGTGGATCTCTATGAGCTGGACTGGTATGCCGATGATGAGCTGCAAGGCATTTCCATCGCAATGGTCGTCAATGATGCCTTAGAGGATAAAAATGGAAAAACAGTGGAGATCACCAAAGATCGTATGCAGAATTACTTAGAGGTAACTTCCGGTCATTTGGTCAGCTATATGCGTGAGCGTTTTAACTCCATTACTTCTAATGTGCCGATTTATGTAGCATGTTTCTCTTTGGATCATGCATCAGATACCCTGGGTTCTTATATTTATCAAGGATATTTTGAAGGGGCACAGGGAGATTTTTCAGAACTGGATTTGACTTGGGCAGAGGTTCCCGGTGCTGTCTTCAGCAAGGCAGATGCCGATATGGCAGCGCAGTTTGCGGAATATCAAAATGAACTAAGCCATGTTCTTGTCGATTATTCGTATCTGGTTGGAAAAGCCACTCTTCAAGATGGGAAGGTTATTCAGTTGAATATCACATTGACAGCGCATGGAAAGACTGCCAGCGAGATTTTGGCCATCACACAGGCCGCCAGTGAACAAATGGTCGTCTTTACCAATTCTTCCTGTACCTATAAGGTAGAAGTTATCACCGATGTCGGTACGTATGCCATTGTATCCAAAGATGCCGGCAGTGAAGATGTCAATGTGATGACCATGCAGTAAGCGTATGAATAAAGAAAGAATAAAAGCACTCCAAAACGAAGTTCGTATTCAAATTGATGATTCTCAATATGAAGAAATCGAAAACGAACTGTGTAAAATGGAAGAAATTGCCAAGGCTTTTTCAAAAATGGATACAGGGAATGTGGAACCCATGGTTCGCTGTTTTGAAACAGAAGCTGTTTTTCGAAAAGAGGATTCGATTTACACCTTGACCAAAGAAGAAGCTTTGATCAATGCCAATTCTACAAAAGATGGGTATATAGAAATCAGCAGGGTGGTGAAATAAATGCCCTTAACCAAAGAATATATCAGAAAACAATGTGAATTTGCGCAACAAAAGACACAGGCCATTGTGTCTTTTGTTGTACCTGAGATACAAGACAAAGGAAGGCTTAAGAATGTACGAATAGCCCTTAAAGATAACATTTCCTTAAAAGGTTATCCGCTGCAGGCCGGGTCTAAAATTTTGGAAGGTTATCAATGCCCTTATGATGCGACCATTGTAGAAAAGATCAAACAATCAGGCGGCTGTATTGTCGCAAAGACAGCCATGGATGAGTTAGGAATGGGAGGCTCCGGCAACAATGATATTCATGGGCCGGTCACTTATCCATGGGATGTAAACCGAATACCGGGAGGAAGCAGCAGTGGTTGTGCTGCTTTGGTGGCAGTCGATGGTGCTGATGTAGCTGTGGGAACGGATACCGGTGACAGCATTCGTAAGCCGGCCAGCTATATGGGGCTGGTTGGGTTGAAACCAACATATGGAAGAATTTCCCGTTTTGGCATTGTCCCTTATGCCAGTTCGATGGACACCGTCGGTATTTTAGCTCGATCTATAGAACAGGTAGAATGTGTATATGATGTTTTAAAAGGGCAGGATGAAAGAGATTTGATGACATTTTTGCCAAAATCACTTGAAGAAGCATCCCAAAAGAAAGAAGGGTTGTTACGACTGGCTGTTTTTGATTCAATATCGGAAGATGCCTATCCTGTTTTAAAAGCTCGACTACAAAAATTGATCGAGCAACTGGAAACAAAACAAACGATCAAACACGTACAAATGCCACAATCTCTATTAGCGTTGATCGATCCTGTCTATACCGTGATTGCCAATGCCGAAGCCTGCAGCAATCATGCCAATTTGGATGGTCTTCGCTTTGGCTTGTCATCCAAAGATCAAAGCGTGGAAAACATTCGCTCTAGAGGGTTTTCCTGGGAAGTCAAAAAACGCTTTTTATGTGGCGCTTATGCACTGCATAAAGAAAATCAGGAGCGATTGTTTATCAAGGCACAGAAGATACGCCGAAAACTGGTGGATGCGTATGCTTCAATGTTTACAGAAGCAGACATTGTTTTTTCTTTGACCACGCCGGATGTGGCACCTTTGATCTCAGAATATAAAGAGGATGCATCGATCGGACTTTCGTATTTAAAGCTATCCAATTTTTCCGGTTATCCTTCCATTTCCATTCCTTTTGGACATAAGGAGGGTCTTCCTTTTGGCCTTCATTTAGCTGCTAAGCCTTGCCGGGAAGATTTGTTGTTGGAAGCCGCAAAATTGTTTTCTCAAGTGATACAGGAGATGGATCATGTATAAGGTACATATAGGAGTTGAAATTCATTGTGCATTGCGAACCAAGACAAAGATGTTTTCCTCGGCTTTTGTTGCACAAAATCAAGATCCAAATACTTCTTTGGATATCATTGATCTGGCGTTGCCGGGCTATTTGCCGACAATTAATAAAAAAGCGGTAGAGTATGGCATTTTGGTTTGTGATGCACTGCATTGTACAATCGATCCGGTTTTACGCTTTGATCGCAAAAACTATGCCTATCCTGATCTTCCAAAAGGCTTTCAGATTACGCAGCAGTTTTATCCACTGGGAAAAAATGGCTATATAATGATCGAAGGACAAAAAATCGGTATTGAACGAGTGCATCTGGAAGAAGATACCGCAAAGATGATCCATCATTCGCAAAGTACCTTGTTGGATTTTAATCGTTGTGGTACTCCTTTACTGGAAATTGTCAGCGCGGCGCAAATTCATTCAGTGGATCAGGCTTGTGCTTATGTGAAATCTCTTCAACAAAAGCTGATTTATCTGGGTGTAACCCAGGGGCGCATGGATAAAGGACAGCTTCGTTGTGATATCAATGTTTCGTTAAGTCAAAATCCATCACAATTGGGAGATAAAGTGGAATTAAAAAATCTCAATTCGATTTCACATATTCGTCAGGCTTTGGATTATGAAATTCAAAGACAGTCTTTACTTTTGGATCAACATAAAAAAATAGAAATGCAGACACGTCGTTTTGACGAAAAGACAAAAACGACAATCTTATTGCGGAAAAAAGAAACACAAAAAGATTATCGATATTTTCCGGAACCGAATTTGCCAATTATTCATTTGGACAAAAGTTGGATTCAGGAAATCATCTCAAGACAGCCACATGATCCTAAAGAAATTTTGGATATTTTAAAGAAGCAGGGAATCGATGAGAAAGAGGCACAGAGCCTTCTGACACAAAAAGATTTGACGGATTTCTATTTTGCCGTTATAAAATATACAGAGCGAAATAGGGATGTTCTTCATCTGTTGTTGAATGATGTTCGAAATCAGATGAAGAGTCATGCGATTTCTTTGCCCGATATCGATCCAAGACGATTCGCATGGATCGTTGATCAAAAAGAAGAAAATTTTTCGACAAACAGGATTCGTCAGTGGATTCTTGCTCTTTTAAACGGTGAGAGTGTAGAGACTCAAATACAGAAGGCCAAAGAAGAACAGCCCCATGTTAATCGAATTGAAGAATGGATCAGGCAGGTATGTGATGCCAATCAACAAAGCATCGATGATTATCGCCAGGGTAAAAAACGTGCCCTGTCCTATTTAGTCGGGCAGGTGTTAAAAGTTTCCAGAGGACAGGCAGATCCGGCACTTGTACAAAAAATGCTGCAGGAAAGACTGAACCGGGAAAAGGAGGAAGCAGAATGAAAAAAGCAAATGCACCAAGCAAGATAAAGTGGGTATTTATCATATTATTGATATTGATCATACTGGCTGCGGCCGGTTATGGGGCTTATTATTTCTACTTTACACCGTCCAATCAGGGACAGTTGATGGAAGGCATCCTTGGTTTAGTTTATGTAAACTATGTGCAGATTTTGATTTCGGTGGCCGCTTTGATCATCATGTGCTTTATTGCCGGTGCCATCTTATCGCATCATAAAGAAGAAAAGAAACTTTTACGGTTTTTAACCGTCTTGATCTGTCTGGTTCCGGCCTTTCTAGTCGTGTTCTTTTTGTTGAAGGATCCGTTGATGGATATCGCATCCATTCAAAATCCACGAACAGTCTTGTTATCCAATGTGGTTTTGGAACAGAAAAAAGGGCAGTATGATGTATCCGGTACCGATCAAAACGGTCATCTTCAAACGTACCGCTTAAACAAAACAAGCTGGCAGACACTTGATGATACATGGGATGAAGATTCTAAAGACGTCTTTGCCCAGGTAGAAATCTTTCCACGCACACAGATCGTTCGCTCGATCAAGGTAGAAAAAGGATTACCACAGTCTTTGATCAATAAGCTTTCCATGAACGATCGTCTATCGGATTCCTGGCAGGACATGCAGCTGCAGGTTGATAATCAAGTTTATGTTTTAAACGATCCGCTTTCTTCTTTAACTCAAAGTGGATGGACCATTCAACAGACCGAATTTGAGGCCAAAAAACATGAGAATCTGGATGCCGGCAAAAGCATTGAATTAGATTTGGAAAACAAAAATGGAATGCAGATGCATATAACTGTTACCAATACGACCGATCAAACCATAGAAACCAGTCAGGCTTCCATCACACAGATCGTTGTTCATCGTATGAATTCAGGAATGCATATGATGTTAGCTCAAAAAATCGTATTGGGATGGAGTCAGCAGGATACTGTAGAAGAACTGTATGGAAAACCGACTTCTTCAGAAGAGAATCAGCTGCAATACCAGGAAGAGAATGAAACCTTGAATCTTGTCTTTAGTGACCAGGGCATCTTAGATCAGATTCATATGTCAGTGAAGTAAACCTGTTTCGACAGGTTTTTTCTTTACATCTGTATTATACTGTTATATACTGTTTATAGAAAGAGAGCGACGTCATGCATCTTATCATCAATCATTCATCTATGGTTCCTATTTATGAACAAATCGTAGAACAGACCAAAGAAGGAATCTTGAAACAGGAGCTAAAGGAAAACCAGCCTTTACCTTCGGTTCGTGCTTTGTCAAAAGAATTGAAAATCAGTGCGCTCACAGTCAAAAAAGCGTATGACGCACTGGAAAGTGAAGGCTTTATTTGTACAGTCCATGGCAAAGGCAGCTATATTGCCCCTGTGAATCCACAGCTGGTTTTAGAAGAACAAAGAAAAGAGCTGGAACAGGATTTGGAAGGCATTCTTCAAAAGGCAAAGCGATTTGATATCACAAAGGAGGAGCTTAAGGATTTGTTTTTACTCTTACTGGAGGAATCGTCATGTTGGAAGTAAAAGAGGTACAAAAACGATATGGTACATTTGAATTAGAGTGTTCTTTGACAATTTTGGATGGACAGATCACAGGATTGATCGGACAAAACGGCGCTGGAAAGTCAACTCTTTTTAAAGCCATTCTGGATTTGATCACATTGGATTCCGGAAGTATTCAAATTTTTGGACAAGAACATCACAAACTTAGTGGAAAAGAAAAAGAGAAGTTAGGTGTGGTCTTGTCCGATTCTGGATTTAGTGCATACTTAACGGTGCGTGATATCATCACGATATTAAAAAACATGTATTCAAACTTTGATCTTTCTTACTTTCAGAAACAAATGCAATGTTTCCAGCTTCCATACGATCAAAAGATCAAAGAGTTTTCGACAGGAATGAAAGCCAAATTAAAAGTCTTGATTGCCTTATCTCATCACGCCCAGTTGTTGATTCTGGATGAGCCGACAGCTGGCTTGGATGTAATCGCAAGAGATGAGATCTTGGAATTGTTGCGAGATTATATGGAAGATGAAAAAGATGCTTCGATCTTGATCAGTTCCCATATCGCCGAGGACCTGGAAAGCTTATGTGATGATCTATATATGATTCATGAAGGAAAAATGATCTTCCATGAAGATACCGATGTACTTTTAAGTGATTATGCCATCTTAAAGATGAGTGAAGAACAATTTAAGAAATTGGATACACAGTATATCCTAAAAGCTTGTAAAGAAGCGTATGGCTATGCATGTTTAACCAATCAGAAACAATATTATATGGAAAATGAACCGGGGATCACAATAGAAAAAGGAACGATCGATGCGGTAATCATGATGATGATTCGGGGGTATTCACTATGAAAGGCTTATGGATCAAAGATGTAAAGTTAATGGCTGCACAAAAGTATTTTTTCTTACTGATTCTTTTGATTGCGATCGGTATATCGATATCGGCAGAAGATGTTTCCATGATGACATTTCCATTGGGATTTGTCCCCTTTGTGGTATCGCTATTTGGTTTAAGTACGATCAGCTATGATGAATTTGATAATGGTAATGCGTTTTTATTCACCCTTCCGATCACACGTAAAGAATATGTATTTGAAAAATATGCTTTATCCTTTGTGTTGGCGTTTGTTTCTTTAGTGGTGATGTTTCTATTCACGATTTTTATGGCCGTACAAAAAGGAATGTCATTGGTCTTTGATGGATGGATGATTCTTTTTGGATTGTTTGCGTTTATTCTTCTTTTACAGGCTATCATGATTCCATTTCATTTAAAGTTTGGTCAGGAAAGAGGAAGAATTGCCATTATTTTATTGAATGGCGCATTACTGTTGATCGCAACGTTCATTCAGAAATGCCTGGAGTTTATCGGTATCGACTGGATGCAGGTTCTTCAAAGCATGCCCATCTTAGGACAGCAAACGATGCTTGTATTGTTGTATGGTGTCAGTTTTGTGCTTTTGATAATTTCTTTAAAGGTTAGTATTCATATCGTATCGAAGAAAGAGTTTTGATGAAGTGTCTTGTTAAAATATACAAAAATAAAAACTATGGTATAATACTTTCTAGGAGGCAGAAAGTATGGCCATAAATTTGAAGAATAGACCTAAAAAAGAGAAGAAGACAGCACCGAAACAAGGACATAAAATTGTTTGGTTTACGCTGATCGTCATATTGATTCCTTTTTTGATCATAGGATATGTAATTTTAACCAGTTTGGGTGGACAAAATGAACCGGTTGTGGGCAATCGTTTTGATTCCAAGGATTTAAATCCAGCCATCACAAATGACCAGATTTCTCAGGTACAAACGGCAATCGCATCCATTGGCGGTGTTGAAAATGTTGAAGTGAATTTAAAGAGTGCGACATTGCGTATTTCTATTGATGTATCCGATGATGCGAATGCTGATACGTGCAATGCCGTAGCGCAGGAAGCCTATAATCAGGTCAATGGTATTTTACCGGTCGATACATACTTTACTAATACCGAAGAGGCAAAGATGTATGATCTGGAGATTGATGCCTATAACTTCTTATTGGATGATACACATACAGAAGGTCAGGTCGATATCAAGGTGTATAAATCCGGCGCCGGCCAGGTTGTTACGCAAAATATGACAGAGGCAAAGGATCCGGAATTGGCAGGACAGCTGGTTCGCTAAACGTGTGAATATAAAGAAAGCTTTAACACTGGATGAAAGTGTTAAAGCTTTTTTACAGCTTGGTAACTTTATTAAAGAAATAGAGTCCAATCAAAAACATGATAGAGATAGCGGCAACGCCTAAATTTTGATGGCCTGTCAGCTGTGTCACAAAGCCAATCAGGAAGGTTCCTAAGAAACTGGCTCCTTTTCCACAGATATCAAATAATCCAAAGTATTCACCACTTGCGTTTTCCGGAATGATCTTGGCAAAGTAGCTTCTGGAAAGGGCCTGAATTCCACCCTGGAAGCATCCAACCGCAACAGCTAATAACCAGAATTCCCATTGTTTATCCAGTTGTATCGCAAATACCGCAATGCAGAAATAGGCAACGATACAAATTTTGATCAGCTTGCCGGCATCCTGTTTTTTGGAAAGAATCGCAAATGTCAGACTGGCCGGAAAGGCAACGATCTGCGTCACCAACAAAGCCAACAACAAGCCGGTCGTATCCAAACCAAGACTGGTTCCATAAGCGGTTGCCATATCGATGATCGTATAAACCCCATCGATAAAGAAGAAAAAGGCCAGTAAGAATAGGAAGACTTTCTTTTGTTGACGGGCATCCTTTAATGTTTTATACAAACGCACAAAGGTATCCTTGACGGGATGAGTTTTTGGTTCGATATAATATTTTTGTTTATAATGAAAAGCTAAAGGTAAAGTGAAACCGATCCACCATAAGGCATTGATCACAAAGGCAATCATCATAGCCATACTTAAAGAAATGCCCAATGTTTCATAAAGTAAGACAAAAACCAGTGAGATCAAAAAGGGAATACAGCTTCCGATATAACCCCAGGCATAGCCTTTTGAGGATACATTGTCCATTCGATCTTCTGTCGTGATATCTACAAGCATGGAATCATAGAAGATCAAAGACAGAGAATAACAGATCTTTGCGACAATAAATAAGATCAGAAAGCTTAACCAGTACGATGGAACCCAGAAACAGGCTAAAGCCAGGGCACCGCAGAGTGCTGAAAGAAGAAATACTTTTTTCTTTTTACCCTGATAATCTGCCAGTGTTCCCAGAATCGGCCCTAAGATCGCAACGGCCAGTGTGGAAATGGAGGTTGCATACGACCAATAGCTCAGATAGCTGGATTCGGGAATCCCCTGTGCACTGGAAATACTGTTGAAATAAATGGGGAGGATCGTGGAAACCAGAAGAATAAAAGCGGAGTTTCCTATGTCATAAACAACCCACCGTATTTCCTGACGGTTTAATTTAATTTTCATAGAATCAAAATCCTTTCATATCCTTATATTTATATAGAAAACTAGAAGGCGCTTTCTAAAAGCCATTTTATCATGAAATTAAAAAACAATCGTTAAAAAAAAGTAAATTAAAATTTAAGGTACTTACTTTTTTGAGCATTTTTTGATGATTTTTTCTTTGAAATGGTTATAATAATGGACAGGTGATTGAAAATGACAATTCGAATAGGGTTTGATATAGGAAGTACCACGATCAAAGCTGTGGTTTTAGATGAACAAAACAATATTTTATATAAGTCGTATGAACGACATATGGCCAAGGTTCGTCAAAAGGCATTAGAGAAGATCAAGGAATTAAAAGACTTCTGTAACGAGCCTTTTTCCTTTGCGATTTCCGGTTCCGGTGCTTTAGGTCTTTGTGAAGCCGGTCATCTTCCTTTTGTACAGGAGGTTTTTGCCTCGGCAGCAGCTATCAGGAAGTTTTACCCACAAACAGATTGTGCTATCGAGCTGGGAGGAGAAGATGCCAAGATCTTGTTCTTTAAAGGAAGTCTGGAGCAGAGAATGAATTCGACTTGTGCCGGAGGAACCGGTGCGTTTATCGATCAGATGGCCTCTCTTTTAGATATGTCACTGGAACAGATGAACGAAGCCAGCTTCCAATGCCATAAGATTTATCCAATCGCCAGCCGATGCGGTGTTTTTGCGAAAACAGATATTCAGCCATTGATCAATCAAGGTGTGGATAAAGCGGATCTTTGCGCCAGCATTTTTCAGGCTGTGGTCAATCAGACAGTGACTTCTTTGGCACAAGGACGAAAAATTGAAGGGAATATTTTGTTCTTAGGGGGACCTTTATACTTTATGAGCGGTTTGCGCAAGCGTTTTGAAGAAACGCTGCAGCTTTCACCCGAACAAAGTACATGTCCTCAAACAGCTATTCATTTTGTGGCTTTGGGAACAGCACTTTGTGCGCAGGAGACCTTTACCTATGACAATCTTGTGGAACGTCTGGATCAGCTGGTTCATATGCCGATGCAGATGGAATCCGGACAGCCGCTTTTTGAAAATGAGAAAGAGTATGAGGATTTCATCGCTCGTCACAAGATGCATGATGTGCAATACGACCAGCTGGAAACATATCAGGGAAAAGCGTATCTGGGTATCGATTCCGGTTCTACCACAACAAAGCTGGTCTTGTTGAGTGAAGAACATAAGATTTTATATGAAAGCTATACTTCCAATAAGGGAAATCCTTTAGATGTCGTTTTACAGGATCTAAAAGAAATTTATCAAAAGAATCCGAATATTCGGATTTTTGGTGCGTATTCGACAGGTTATGGGGAAGAATTGATGCGTGTGGCCTTCCATTTGGACGGCGGTATCGTAGAAACAATGGCGCATTATGTGGCTGCCCGTTATTTTAATCCGCAGGTCGATTACATCTTAGATATTGGAGGACAGGATATCAAGTGCTTTAAGATACGAGATGGACATATCGATGACATCGTATTAAATGAAGCATGTTCCTCCGGCTGTGGTTCTTTTATTGAAACCTTTGCGAAGTCTTTAGACTACGATGCCAAAGAGTTTGCGAAATTAGGCTTGAAGTCTAAGCATCCGGTTGATTTAGGAACGCGTTGTACGGTCTTTATGAATTCCGGTGTTAAACAGGCCCAAAAGAATGGTGCTACGATTGAAGATATCAGTGCCGGTCTTTGTAAGTCGGTCGTAAAAAATGCACTATATAAGGTCATTCGTGCCAGAAATAAAGAGGATATCGGTAAACATATCGTAGTTCAGGGGGGAACCTTCCAGAACGATGCGATCTTACGAAGCTTTGAGCAGGAATTGGGCTATGAAGTTATTCGTCCAAGCATTGCTCATTTGATGGGTGCTTTTGGGGCAGCTTTGTATGCACAGAAGTTACATCGTACCAAGAGTTCAGTATTAGATGCCAAAGCGCTGGAGCAGTTTTCTCATACCTCTAAGTCTGTTGCCTGCAATGGATGTACCAATCACTGTTCCTTGACGATCAATATCTTTAATGATGGTACGCGTCTTGTCGCAGGGAATAAATGTGACAAGATGATCAAAACGATAGAGAAAAAAGAAGAACTGCCGGATCTTTATAAAGAAAAGATGCAGATGTTGGACGAGCAAAAGCTGAAATACAAGCATGATCAAAAGATCGCCATGCCACTTGTTTTAAATAATTATGATATGCTTCCATTCTGGACCAAATTTTTTGACTGCCTGCAGATCGAAGTGGTATGGACGACACCGACAACGCAGAAGATGTATTACGATGGACAACAATCGATCCCCAGTGATACCGCCTGCTTCCCGGCCAAGGTCGTTCATGGACATATCGTACAGATGATTAACGGACAAGAAAAGATCTTATTTTATCCGTGTATGACATACAACGTGGATGAGCATCAAAGTGACAATCATTTTAACTGTCCTTTAGTTGCCTACTATCCGGAAAATATTGCGGCCAACATGGAATTTGAAGATAAGCTCTTCTTATATCCGTATATTAGCTTGGATGATGAAAACAGCTTTGCGAAAACGATGAAAAAAACGTTGGAGGAAGCTAATCTTCATTATACGAAAAAGCAGTTAAAAACCGCTTTACAGGAAGGTTTACTGGAACGTCAGCTGTTTCATGAAAAGTTAGTACAGAAGCATTTGGATGCGGTCAGCTATGCCAGAGCGCATCATCATCCGATGGTTGTATTATGTGGAAGACCTTACCATCTGGATCCTTTGATCAACCATCAGCTCCACCAGCTTTTAACGCAACTGGGCTTTGTGGTCTTAAGTGAAGAAAGCGTGCCGCGTCAAGATCGTCAGAAAGTCTATGTTTTAAATCAATGGACCTATCATGCGCGTTTGTATCAGGCGGCAAAATATGTCTGCGAAAATCCGGATATGGAGCTAGTGCAACTGGTAAGCTTTGGCTGTGGTATCGATGCGATCACCAGTGATGAAGTCAAAGATATCTTAAAAGATGCGGATAAATTCTATACCCAGATCAAGATCGATGAAATCGACAACCTGGGAGCGGCCAGAATTCGTCTGCGTTCCTTAAAAGAAGCGATCGAAGAAGGAAAGGAGGACTAAAATGGCTACGCACTATACGAAGTTTGATAATGCGAAAAAAGATCAATATACCATTTTGGTTCCCGGCATGCTGCCGATCCACTTTCGTCTGTTGAAACCAACCTTTGAACAAAGCGGCTATCATTTGGAAGTCCTGTCCAATGAAAGCGAACAAGTCAAAGAGGAAGGTCTGGCTCATGTCCATAACGATACGTGTTATCCAGCGTTGCTGGTTATCGGACAGTTTATCGATGCCTTAAAAAGCGGAAAATACGATCTGAATAAAGTGGCCTTAGTCATTACGCAGACAGCAGGAGGGTGTCGTGCCAGTAACTATCTTTCCTTGTTGCGAAAAGCATTGCAGATGGAAGGCTGGGAGCATATTCCTTGTCTTTCGGTCAATTTTTCCGGTCTGGAAAAAGACAGTGGCTTAAAGTTCACGATGCCGATGTTGTTAAGGGTATTATATTGCGTCTTATATGGAGATGCTTTGATGTGGCTGAAAAACCAGGTCATGCCTTATGAGCTGCATGCCGGAGATACAGAAAAGGTCATTGACGAAATTGTTGAATACTTGAAAAAAGAGCTGGAAGGGCAGGGCTATCGTAAGTCAAAGAAGATTTATAAGATGATGATCGAGCGCATGAAAGCCATTCCGCGAAGCACAGAACCTAAGATTCAAGTAGGCATCGTGGGGGAAATCTATATGAAGTATTCACCTTTAGGCAATCATCATTTAGAGGATTATCTGATGCAGGAAGGCTTTGAACCGGTAGTGACCGGAGTGATGGACTTTGGTTTATACTGTATTGAAAATGGTATCATTGATTATGAATACTATCACCGTCATGCCAAAACACATACCTTCTTTTCGTTAGCTAAATCGTTGATCATGCGCATGCAGAAGACCTTTGAAGAAGCGGTGAAAAAAGATGGAACCTTCAGGGCACCGGAAGATTTTAATCAGGTGATCCGTGATGGAAAAGGGTTTATCGATCAAGGTGTAAAAATGGGAGAAGGCTGGCTTTTGACCAGTGAAGTTGTCTCGCTTGTCAAAAACGGTGTCAATAATATCATTTCGGCACAGCCTTTTGGTTGTCTGCCCAATCATATCGTGGCCAAGGGTATGGTTCGAAGGATTAAGGAAGCGTATCCGCATGCCAATATCGTAGCCATCGATTATGATCCAAGTGCCAGCAAGGTCAATCAGGAAAATCGTATTCGTTTGATGTTGGCCAATGCGAAATTAAATGCCCAATAAATAAAAGAAGCTGTCATGCAGATGCTTTGCGCATCGAATCATTACAGCTTTTTTTTCATACTTTGTTGATGGACTTTTTCCATTTTTTCATCCAGTCTGGCACTTAGTAAAGCACATTCGAGCAGGTCGTCATTGATCGTTTTCAAGGTTTGCTCATCCAGTTCCTTTTTATAACGAATCTTATGCTCCAAAGAAGCCCAGGAATCCATGGCTATGGTTCGAAACTGCACTTCAACATTCATGGAGCGCTTTTCTTCATGAAGAAAGATCGGCACTCTGACAATCAGATGCAGGCTTCGATAGCCGTTTTTTTTCGGAGATTTGATATAGTCTTTGATCTCTACCAGTTCTATATCATCCTGAGATAAAAGATATTCGGCTAATAAATAAATATCATTTTGAAACGAACAGATGACACGGATACCGGCAATATCAAACAGATTGGTTTCAATGGATTGCACGGTAAGCGGAAGATTTCGGTTCTGCAGCTTATTGATGATACTTTCCGGACTTTTTAAACGCGATTTGATTGTTTCAATCGGATTGTGTTCCCGTTCAATGGAAAACTCTTCATTGAGCACTCTGAATTTGGTTTCCACTTCCATAATAGCGCAGCGATAGTACGCCATCAATGTACGTAAAGGAATGGAATCTTCCTGAATTTGTTTAAAGAGCAATACTTTAGCATCTTCAATGAGACAAGCATTATTTTCCATAATCGATCCTCCTGTATCAAAGTATCACAGAATGAAAGGGATTTCTATAAAGAAAGTTGAAATCTTTTAAAAATACAATATACTAAAAATCCAGAGGGAGAGCATTATGAAGCGAAAAGAGATCAAACAAAAGGCAAAGAAAGTGATGAAACGACATTATGGCCTACTGATTGTCATCTGTTTATTATCGGCCCTTTTGGCCGGTGAGCTGTCCAGTACATTCAGTACCGTGCAGACCAGCAATGAAAGTGCATCTTTGCCTTCGCGGTTAAGTGCAAATGAAGTATTACAAAATCTGATTGAAGAGGATTTGGATGCCGGCAAAGTCATTGCGCATCAGATTCAACAGGAAGAAATTCAATCAAATTCCAGTGCTGTATTTGGCAGAACCAACGGTGTGATGGCCGCATTGGTGAATTCGATCAGTTCCGGATCGATTTATGTCACATTGACAGCCGGAATTCATACCATCATCGGTTCGGAGAATCTCTCGATCTGGTGCCTGGTATTCTCAGTCATGGCTTTTTTCTTTCAGGCCTGGTTTTTTATTCAAAATATCTTTGCGGTCATCGTACAAAGAATGATTTTGTAAGCCAGAACGTATAAGTATGTGGCTCTGGATCGGTTTTTATTTTTAAGTCGGGTTCGCAAATGGAGACATGTCGCCTGGGTACGATTTGTGGAATATGTCTATGGAAGCTTATGGTCTTTAACGATCATCGGTGGTTTTATCAAACATTATTCTTATTATATGATACCTTTTATCCTGGCGGAGAACCCAACCTTAAGAGCCAATGAAACGATTCGATTATCCAGAATGATGATGAAAGGGCATAAATGGGAGTGTTGTAAGCTGGAATTGTCTTTTCTTGGCTGGGATATGTTATCGGTGCTGACTCTGGGGTTGACCGGTATTTTTTACAGTGCACCGTATAAGGCTTGTGCTATGGCTGAATACTATGTCTATGTGCGTCAATGCAGCCTGGAAGCAGATTTATCATATCAGAAGTTTTTTAAGGATACCTATTTGTATAGACCGGCCATACCATCGCTTTTACAACAAGCCTATCCGGAAGGCATTCGCATGCATCAAAAGCCAAAGTCACTGGCTGGGATACGGGGCTTTCTGGTAAACTGGTTTGGAATTTTATTGAAGAATGGAAAAGAAGAAAGGGAATATGAAAGAGCCAATCATCGCTTTTTACAATATGCGTCTTTAAAAAGGGAAATTGAAGGCCTGCAGTATCCGACAAGATTGTTTCATATTCCGGAAATGGAAAAACGAAGCCGACTGGCATTGCTTGATCCCTTACGTGATTATAGTATCTGGTCTTTGATTTTGATGTTTTTTATTTTTTCTGGAATTGGATGGCTCTGGGAAGTCAGTCTGCATCTAATCACCGATGGTGTTTTTGTCAATCGCGGTGCTTTATATGGCCCATGGCTGCCAATTTATGGCTCCGGCGGTTTACTGATCTTAACTTTATTAAAGAAGTTTAGAACCAAACCGGCGTTGACATTCGTACTGATCCTTGTCGTATGTGGTATCTTGGAATACATGACCTCTTATGTCATGGAAATGAATACAGGCTTAAAATGGTGGGATTACACCGGTTATTTTCTCAATGTGAACGGTCGTATCTGTGCCGAAGGTCTACTGGTTTTCGGTATAGGCGGCATGGCCTTTATTTATGTGCTGGCACCGGTATTTGATGGCTGGATCCAGAAAATCAGACCGCTTGTCTTAAAAGCTATCTGCAGCTTATTATTGTTTGTGTTTATCTGTGATTCTGTTTATGCCCATTTTGTTCCTAATGCCGGCGAAGGAATCACGGATTATGAATAGGAGTTATTGCATGGAATATTTATTGTTGGGGATTGCGATCGTTTTTGAAATCTTAGCCAGTTCGATGCTGCAGTCATCGGCCGGCTTTACCAAGTTAGGACCATCGCTTGCCTGTATCTTGTTTTATTCGATTTGTTTTTATGCGTTTTCCAAAGCGCTGTTAAAGATAAATCTATCAATTGCCTATGCTTCCTGGTGTGCCATTGGCATTGTCGCAACTACGATCATTTCCATCTGTATCTTTAATCAGAAAATGAGTGCTGTCGGCTTTTTAGGGATTGTATTGATCATCATCGGCTGTGTTTTATTGAATTTATATGGAAATCCACATGGATAAGACAATTTTGAAATTATTTGCTTGCATGCGATGACTTGACATGCTATTATGACAAAGCAAGTTTGTGCTTGCCCTGTATCTGTTTGACAGATACCGTAGTCCAAAGGGAGGTGTACAGAATGAAAAAATACGAAATCATGTACATTGTAAACGCATCTTTAGATGAAGAACAGTTCAAGGCTGTTCAGGATCGTCTGCACGCTACGATCACTTCTAACGAAGGTACGATCGATAAGGTAGATGACTGGGGAATCAAAGATTTTGCGTACGAAATTGACCACATGAAAAAAGGTCACTATGTCGTAATCAATGTTACTTGTGGAAATGAAGGAATTTTTGAATTCCAGCGTTTAGCTCGTATCAGCAACAACGTTATTCGTATCATGGTCGTTAAGACACAAGGCGAAGAATAAAAGAGGAAATCGATATGATCAATCGTGTCGTTTTAGTAGGAAGACTTACAAAAGATCCGGAATTGAGAAAAACACAGAGCGGAACCAGCGTTGTCAGCTTTTCACTGGCTGTCAATCGCCGCGTACAGACGCCAGGACAACCGGATGCAGATTTTATCAACTGTGTCGCATGGAACCGTTTAGCGGATCTGATGTGTCAGTATCTTCATCGTGGTTCTTTGATTGGTGTGGAGGGTCGTATCCAGACACGTAACTATGAAAACAATCAGGGACAAAGAGTATATGTAACGGAAGTCGTTGCGGATAATGTTCAGTTCTTGGAACCGAAAAATACGCAGCATGCACAATCCAATGCTTATGGAGCCAATACATATGCACAACCGCAGGCTGCCATGGATCCATATGGGCAAGCGGCATCTTCTATGCCGGCTGCACAAGATCCATTTGGTGCCGATTTTGACGCAAATGATACACTGGATATTTCCAGTGATGATTTACCATTCTAATAGAAAGGAAATGAGTTATGGCTTTTAAAAAACAACGCATGGGTCGTAAAAAAGTTTGTTACTTCACAAAGAACAAAATCAAAGAAATCGACTATAAAGATGTTGAATTATTAAAACGTTTTATCAACGCAAACGGAAAGATCATTCCTAGACGTGTAACAGGAACACGTGCCAAATACCAGAGAATGCTGGCTACGGCTATCAAACGTGCACGTCAGATGGCTTTATTACCATATGTAGTTGACTAAGGGCTTTGTTTAAAGTCCTTTTTTTTATTGGCATAATAGATTAAAATAAGCTATATGAAAACTTCATCAATTACAAAAGGTGCGATGTGTGTCGCTATTTACGGATTGCTATTGCTTTTAAATCAACAAACCGGACTGATGATCGAAGCCAGTTTGAGCTGGGTCTTTATCATGCCAATCCTATTGTACAGTGCCTCGCAAGGTGTTCGTGCCAGTCTTGTCACCGGAATATCCATGGGTCTTTTAAGCTTTTTGTTTGGCTCCTTTACGACCTGGTTTTACAGTTGGAGCGCTCTTTTGATCGGCTATTTGTATGGTGTCGGTGTTCATCAACAGTTTCGCCATCGCACCAACTTTTTTCTATGTTTTATCTTTTCTACCGCAACCTATATTGCCATGGTGTATCTATGGGCTGCCTTGTTTGGTTTAGATTTACATGCGGATTTTGAAACCATTGCTTCCTGGATCTCCTTTATTGATTTTCAGGCATTCTGTGCTTTGTTTGTACTGTTTATGGGCTTTTTACAGGCACTTTGTGTACATTTACTGGCGATTTTATTGTGTAACCGACTGCATATTCCTATACGGGATATTGGCTCTTTAAAACAGATTCATGGCAATCCGACCTTTGGTATGATCAGTATCATAGTTTGGCTGTTGTTCTTTTTTGGACAAAATGTGTTAGAATATCCTATATGGCAAACGGGATTACAAATTTGTTTTTTTGTCGATTGCATGCTGCTAAGCTTTTTTGGAGCTGTGGTCTTAATTGACTACGGGATCCGTCATAACATTCGAAAGTTTAGTTTCTTTGCGATTATCGGTGCTGTCATACCCGTTGTCAATTTAATTTGGATTTTTTTAGGCGAACTGGATTGTCTTTTCGCAATCCGCAAGAATTGGGATTTGAGAGGTTGATCATGAAACAGTTTCATAAATGGCGTTCTTTATTTGGCGCAGCGGCTTTGATTTGGATCGTTTTGGAAGCCATATCGATTATTAATGGATATTATTTTAGTGCCGGTTTTTTACTGCTGTTAGTTTTGGTGTTTGGCATCCCGTTTTTGGGATTTGTCAAAGATATTCGCGATTATGGGGTCAAGACCGAAGTGGATATTTCCCGTGTTTTAGGAAAAGATGCCAAGGAAGCCTTATCGTTTGGCGGTGTAGGAATCTTAACGTATAATAATGAATATGTCGTGACATGGGCTTCGGACTACTTTGTGCAAAAGGGGATCGATCTGGTCAATAAAAAGCTGACAAGCTGGATCGAACAGATTCGCATTTTGTTTGATGAGGATGTGGATGTGATTCGTGCTGAATACCAAGATACGGTTTATGAGATCACAAGAAAGCAGGACTCCCAGCTTTTATTTGTCAAAGATATTACCCGACTGGATGCTCTGGAAAGAGAAGTCAACGAGAATCGTCTGGTCGTGGGCTTGGTTCAGCTGGATAACTATATGGAGTATCAGTCTTATGAAAACGAAGAACTGATGGCGCATATCAACACGCAGCTTCGCAGTCCGGTCGTTACCTGGGCACAGGATAATGGTATCTTGATTCGTCGTTTGCGCAGCGATCGCTTTATCCTTATTTTAAATCAGGAGATCTTTAAACGCATTCGTAAACAGAATTTTTCCATTCTGCAGATCATTAAAGATAAGGCCAATCATATCGGTGTATCGATCACTTTAAGTATGAGCTTTGCCTATGGTACTAATGATTTTAAACTGTTGGATACAACGATCAATGAATTGATTGAATTGGCACAGTCACGCGGTGGCGATCAGGCAGCCATCAAGGATGTCAATGGTTCTGTTGAATACGTGGGCGGCAATTCGGAGATGAGTTCAGCACGTTCAAAGGTGCGTGTGCGCATTCTTTCGCAGACATTACAGGACGCGATGAAAGAAAGCGATGAGATTTATATCGCCGGTCATATCATGTCTGATTTTGACTGTATGGGCGCCTGTTTAAGTATTTCAAGCTGGGCGCATACTTTAAAGAAGAATGTTTATATTGTCTTAAAGGATGTGCCAAGAGATGCCCAGCTTCAGTCTGTCATGGATCACTATATCAAGGTCATGAAGGAACGGCATGTCTTTATTACACCGGAGCAGGCAAGAGAACGCATGGATTTTGCCAAGGATCTGCTTGTGATGGTTGATCATGGAATCCCGGCCATCAGCAGCGCCAAAGAATTTGTGGAAGAATGCCAGAGGGTTATTGTAATCGATCATCATCGAAGAAATGAAAACTTTATCCGTCATGCAATCTTAACGTATGTCGAAAGCAGTGCTTCTTCAACGTGTGAATTGATCGTGGAGATGCTGCAGAATATTCCGGATCATGTGCCAATCTTTGAAGCCGAAGCAACTATCATGTATCTGGGAATCTTAGTTGACACCAATCGCTTTAAAATGCATACGGATGCCAGAACCTTTGAGGCGGCAGCAGCCTTAAGTACATGGGGAGCCAATGTGAAGCTGGCCGAAAAAGCATTGTGTGAAGATTATGCCCACTTTACGCTCAAACATAGTCTGATCCAGCTGGCAAAGCCTTACATGGATCATTTTATGATTGTATGCGAAGAAGAGAAAAAAGTGGATAAAACAACGTTGGCACAGGTCAGTGAAGCCTTATTGTTGATCAAAGGATGCACGGCAAGCTTTACGATTGCCCGCAGTAATGAGGACGATGCGCCGACTTGCTGCAGCGCCAGAAGCGATGGTACCTTTAATGTACAGAAGGTCATGGAAAAGCTCTATGGAGGCGGTCATTTCAGTGCGGCAGCCTCATCGACCAAAGAGCTAAGTCCACAGGAATACAAACAAGCTTTATTAGAAATAATCAAGGAGGAAACAAGTCATGAAAGTCATCCTGTTGAGTGATGTAAAAAAAGTAGGAAAGAAAGATGATGTCGTTGAAGTCAGCGATGGTTACGCAAGAAATTTTCTGATCAAAAGAAAATTGGCAGTTGCTTATACAAAGGGAAGCAGTAAAATTTTAGACGAGCAGCTGGCGATAAAAAAAGAACATGAAGCACAGTTGAAAAAGGAAGCTGAAGAGTTAAAGAAAAAGCTGGAAACGATGAAGTTGGAATTTTCTTTAAGTGCCGGTAAGGAAGGACAGGTATTTGGTTCGATCTCCACGAAGCAGATTCATCAAGCCTTACAGGAAAAAGGAATTGAAGTCGATAAACGTAAGATAAAGCTGGATGTTCCGGTATCTAGTTTAGGGACAACCAATGTAGAAGTGGATTTATATAAAGGCCAGGTTATAGGCACGATTCATGTCCACGTTTCACAGAAAGGGTAATTATGGCAAGAGAACTGCCAAATTCAAAAACATTAGAGCAGGCGCTTTTAGGGTCTTTGATGGTGTATCCTTCTGTAATGCAGGAATGTAATGATCTAGATTTACAGCCGGAAGAATTCTATCTTCCTTCTCATCAGCATTTATTTAGCTGTATGCAGGAAATTACCCGAAATGGACAGCCGGTTGATTTGAATTTGATCATCACACGATTAGCGGATAAGGAAGAACTGGATAGTGCCGGAGGAACAGATTATATTCTTTCTTTGGCGGATAGTGCCATCAGTAGTGCCTATACGCGTAATTACATTGAATCGATCAAAAATACAGCCCAGTTAAGAAGATTGATCTTTGCGGCGGAAAAGATTTCCAATGAATCGTACGATGCCAGTGAAGATATCGATACCATCTTAGATCAGGCAGAGCGCGGGATCATGGATGTGACAAGAATGCGACGAGGTTCGGAATTTGAATCGTCACAGACGGTCATTCATCGTGTCATGGAGCAGCTGATCGAACTGCGCAGTAAAAAGGGGGTGACCGGTATTCGTACCGGTTATACGGACCTGGACCGGATCACCAATGGTTTTCAGCGTGGCGATCTGATCATTCTGGCGGCTCGTCCGGCCATGGGAAAGAGTGCATTGGCACTGAACTTTGCCAATGAAGTCGCCAAGCTCAACGAGGGAGCTGTGGCTATCTTTTCGCTGGAAATGCCGGCAGATTCTTTAATGAAGCGTTTGTTGAGCTCGGAATCACAGGTGGCTTCCAATAAACTGCGGGATGGAAAACTAAGCGATGCCGAAATGTCCCGCTTAAACTTTAGCGGCAGCCAGTTAGGGGAAAGAAATATTTTTATCGATGATACCAGCTCGATTAAAGTTTCACAGATCTTTTCCAAATGCCGAAAGCTAAAGACGGAATATAATAGTCTTTCTTTGGTCGTAATCGACTACTTACAGCTGATTACCGGAACCAGAGCTGATTCCAGGCAACAGGAAGTATCCGATATTTCGCGAAATTTAAAAATTCTTGCCAAAGAGCTGGATTGTCCGGTCATAGCACTTTCACAGTTAGCGCGTAAGGTGGAAGAGCGTAACGATCATGAACCGCAGCTATCGGATTTGCGTGAATCGGGATCAATCGAGCAAGATGCGGATATCGTTATGTTTATTTATCGTGAAGATTATTATAAAAAGGAGCAGGATGATCAAGTTCCGGAAGATACATCAATCGTGGATCTCTCTTTGGCTAAACATCGAAACGGTGCTTTAGGAAAGATCAAGCTTGTGTTTGAAAAGAACATTTCTCGGTTTACCAACTTTTCCAATCAAGGTGGCGATATTTATGAAGGTTGATTTGTTGTGCTCCGGTTCCAAAGGCAACAGCTGCCTGGTGCGAACACAAAGATCTTCAATCGTCATTGATTGTGGTTCAACCAAAAAGTATTTGATGGCAAGCCTGCAAAGCGTTTCTCAGGATATTCAAACCTTAGATGCTTTGTTGGTTACACACAGCCATAAGGATCATATTTCGCAGCTTAAACATTTTGAGCATTTGCCAATCTACAGCTATTGTGATCTGGATGTGCAAGATCATCGGTGCATCAAGCCATTAGATCGATTTATTATTGGAGATATGCAGATCACAGTCATCGGGTTAAGTCATGATGCACCCAATACTGTGGGTTATGTGATCGAAGACGGATGCCAAAAGCTGGTTTATATAACGGATACAGGGTATTTGCCAAATCATGAAAAAGCGTATTTAGAAAATGCGGATCATTATATCTTTGAAAGCAATCATGATATGGAAATGCTGATGCATACCGCAAGACCGATGTTTGTCAAACAACGGATTCTTTCAGATTCCGGTCATTTGTCTAACGAAGATGCCAGTCACAATATTACCAGTCTTATTAATACGAAAACCAAGAATATCGTGTTGGCGCATTTATCACAAGAGGCCAATGTTCCTGAGCTGGCTTTGGATGTATTAAATGATACCTTCTTAAAGAAGGATTTACGATCATCAAATCTACGAATTCAGGCGGCTCCGCAGTTTGGAATCGTTTCCATAGAAGATTAAAGTATCTGTCTTTAGGATGGATACTTTTTTTGATTGTAAAATAATTTAGATAACCTAAATTAAAATTCTATAAAACATGTGGTTTTTCGTTTCAAATTAAAGTTGGATAATGTTATAATCGGAGAAGTGAGGTTGGTGAAATTATGTTAACAGTATTTGATCATCCGCTGATCAAGCATAAATTAACAGTTATGCGAAACAAAGAAACAGGAACAAAAGATTTTCGTCAGAACCTAGACGAGATAGGTGGCTTGATGGTCTATGAGATCACAAGAGATTTGCCGTTAAAAGAGGTCGATATCGAAACACCGATTTGTGCGTATAAGGGAAGTACGCTGGCCAAAGAGGTTGTGATCGTACCTATTCTTAGAGCCGGACTTGGTGTTGTCAATGGAATTCAAAATTTGATTCCTACGGCCAAGGTTGCGCATATCGGTATGTATCGTGATGAAGAGACGTTAGAACCGCATCCATATTTTGAAAAGTATCCAAGCTGTATGGAAGATGCCTATGTCCTAATCGTTGATCCGATGTTGGCAACCGGTGGCTCCAGCATTGCGGCCATTGATATGGTCAAACGTCAAGGCTCTAAAAACATCAAGCTGGTATGCCTTGTCGGAGCGCCAGAAGGGGTAGCCGCTGTGGAAAAAGCACATCCGGATGTAGATATTTACCTGGCCAGTTTAGATGATCATCTGAACGAAAAAGGATATATCGTCCCGGGACTGGGGGATGCCGGAGATCGTATTTTCGGTACGAAGTAGATGAAACCTTTAGCGTTTTCGGGAGTGTTTTTAGTAAATTTATTATTAAGTATATTTGTAGGTTATCAGATAGATTGTCGATTGCAGACTACACCTGTTTTTATTCTTATAGGGTTATCCTACAGCATTATCGGATCTATCTATCTGTTGATTCATAGGGCGAAAAATCATGAATGAAATTCAGGCCATGTCGAAGAAAATTATAGAATGGTCAGTGTTCTTTACAGCTGGCGTTTCTATACTTGCAGTTTTTTTCTTTCAAGATATTAAAGTTGTTCTTGGCATCATTCTTGGTCAAGTGATAGCTCTTGTAGGGTATCTGATGATTGTTAGAATGGCTTTATCGCTTGGAACGGATGAAAAAGCAGGAAAAAGTCAGGGGATGACAGGATATCTTGTACGCTACCTACTCTATGCTTGTTTTTTTGGATTTGGGGCCTATACTGGTCTTTCTGTGATTGCGCTGCTTATTGGCTTTTTATGTCATAAAGCAGCTATTCTACTTTATGCATACCAACAAAGAAAGGATTGATAAAAATGCCTGAAATCAGTGCGTTAGAAATACACTTTGGTTCTTTTACGTTGGAGATTCAACAATCCATTTGTGTATGGCTTGGGCTTTGTATTTTGTTTTCTATATTTTTTATTGTAGCAGGTAAAAAGATTGAGAGAGCGGATCCGACAAAGGCAAGCAAAGGCATTGTATATGTTTGCGAGGAAGCTTTAAATCTTGTTTTATTCGTGGTGAAGACAAATTTAAGGGAAACAACAAAAAAATATATTCCTTTATTCGGGACTTTGATACTAATGATGCTTGCATCAAATCTTATTGGCCTGATAGGCCTGCAAAATCCCACCAGTAATGTAAGTTTTAATGCCACGTTAGCCATTACCATGTGGCTTATGATACAGGGCAATGCGATCAAAAAAGGTGGTCTGGTTGCTCGTATGAAAGAATTAACGGAACCCATGGTGTTGTTGACACCACTCAACATTATCGGAGAATTGGCTTTGCCAATATCTTTGACGATGCGTTTATTCGGGAATATTTTGGCCGGAAGTATCATTACGATGCTTGTATATACATTAATTAAGCTTCTTATGCCGTGGGGTGTTTTAGGCTTAGCTGTTACACCGTTTCTGCATATGTATTTTGATATTTTTTCCGGTGTTATACAAACGTATATCTTTTTTACATTATCGTCGTTCTTTTTAGGACAACAAGTATCCAATGAGGAATAATGAAGGAGGAAACTAAAATGGAATTTAATGAATTTTTTGTACAAGGTATGGCTTTATTAGGAGCTGGTATTGCGATGGTTGCAGGACTTGGACAAGGTATTGGACAGGGTATTGCGGCCGGTAAGGGTGCAGAAAGCGTTGGCCGTAATCCGGAAGCTGCCAGTAAAATTCAATCAATTATGGTATTAGGTATTGCCTTAGCGGAAACAACTGGTATTTATTCATTAGTTATTGCGATTCTTTTGATCTTTATTAAGGGATAATCTTACGTGGTGAAAAGGTATGGATAGTTTCAATATTGATAACTATCTGCGAATTTCTTTGACGGATGTCGTACTTGTTTGTATTTCTACATTTTTAATTGTCCTGATTGCCAAAAAATTCTTTTGGGATAAGCTGTTAGCGTATATCCAAAAACGTCAGGATATGATTCAGGACAATATCGATTCTTCAGTCAAGATTAAAGAGGAAGCACAGTCGATAAAAGAAAGATACGATGAAAAGATGAAGAATGCGGGAAAAGAAGCGCATGCGATCTTGGAATCGGCAAGAGCAAGTGCCGCCCAGGAAAAACAGCAGATATTAAATCAGACACAAGACGAAGTCGTACGATTGAAAAAACAGGCGCAGGAGGATATCGAACGAGATAAGCGGAATGCGCAAAAAGACATGAAGGAAGCAATTGGCTCCGTCGCTCTTGAAATTAGTAAGAAACTTCTGAAAAAAGAGGTTGATGAGCAGGAACAGAAGAAATATATTGATGATTTCATTGATGAGGCAGGTTCCGCAAAATGGTAGAATCTTTACAACCATACGGACAGGCTCTTTATGATGTCGCAAAAGAAACAAATAAAGAAGCTGAATATCTCCATATTCTTGAAGAACTTTGTAGGATTTGGAAAAGAGAGAAGGATTTTGTCTTAGTTCTTTCACATCCAAAGATTTCAAAGACAAAAAAGAAAAAGTTACTGATGAATTTGTTTTCATCGCAGCTGGACCCCACTTTGATGCAGACTTTGTTGGTTTTTACAGAACATGGTGTAGTTTTTGCGTTGCCAAAAATTTTTGAAGCGTATCAGAAGTGCTACCAGGAAGATCACAATATTGAGTTGGTTCTTGTGAAAAGCGCCAGTGCATTGAGTGCGGAGCAGGTAGATTCTTTAACGAAGATGTTGGAGAAGAAGTTACAGAAAAAGGTTTCTTTGACAGTAAAAATAGAACCGGAATTGATAGCCGGTTTACGTGTACAGGCTGGAAATCTTGTATTAGACAATACGCTTTTATCGTCTTTAGAAACGATAAAAGAAAAAATAACAAGCTAGAAAGGTGATACTATGAGTTTAAATCCAGTACAGATCTCACAATTGATCAAAGCGCAAATTCAAAATATCGACCAAGATCTAGAAATGAACGAAAGTGGTACAGTTCTCAGTATTGGAGACGGTATTGCGACAGTTTATGGACTTAGAGATGCGATGATGAGTGAGTTGCTGCTGTTTCCTCATGATGTTTACGGCATGGTCATGAACTTAGAGAATGAGCAAGTCGGTGTCGTGCTCATGGGAGAGAACAACGATATCAAAGAAGGTGACCTGGTTAAACGAACAGGTCACATAGTTGAAGTCCCTGTTGGAGATGCCCTGATAGGACGTGTTGTTAACGCGCTGGGACAGCCAATTGATGGGAAAGGAAGTTTAGAGACTTCCCAAACGCGTCCGGTAGAACGAGTAGCACCGGGTGTTATGACAAGGAAAAGTGTTTCCGTTCCTTTACAGACAGGTCTAAAAATTATTGATTCTATGATCCCTATCGGTAGAGGACAACGTGAGTTGATCATTGGTGACCGTCAGACAGGTAAAACCGCTATCGCAATCGATACGATTATTAATCAAAGAGATCAAAATGTAAAATGTATCTATGTTGCGATCGGACAAAAGGCAAGTACGGTAGCTCAAATTGTCGAAAAATTGAAACAGCATAAGGCAATGGAATACACAACAATTGTTGTGTCTACGGCAAGTGAGCCTGCCCCTTTACAATATTTAGCTCCTTATGCCGGTTGTGCCATGGGGGAAGAATGGATGGAAAATGGTCAGGATGTCCTGATTGTTTATGATGATCTATCCAAACATGCGGTAGCTTATCGTACCATGTCGTTACTTTTAAGAAGACCACCGGGACGTGAAGCTTATCCGGGTGATGTTTTCTATTTGCATTCTCGTTTATTAGAGAGAGCTGCTCGTCTAAATGAGAATTATGGAAATGGTTCTATGACGGCTTTGCCAATTATCGAAACGCAAGCTGGTGATATTTCAGCTTATATTCCGACGAATGTCATTTCCATTACCGATGGACAGATTTTCTTAAAAACAGATATGTTTAATCAAGGGATTCGACCAAGTGTAGATTCCGGATTTTCAGTGAGCCGTGTTGGTTCTGCCGCACAAATCAAAGCCATGAAACAAGTCTCCGGATCTTTAAAACTGGAATTGGCACAATATCGAGAAATGGAAGCATTCTCAAAATTTGGATCTGATCTAGATGCCGCCACAAAGGAAGTTTTGGAGCATGGTGCCAGATTGATTCAATTGTTGATTCAAAAACAGTATGCACCTTTACGTGTCAGCGAACAAATCCTTTCTCTGTATGCTGCTAAGCATAAGTACTTAAAAGAGGTGCCTGTGGAAAAAGTACAAGCTTTTGAAGCCGGACTGCTTGCATTTGCCCATAGAGAATATCCTTTTATCTTCGATCAGATTGAGACCAAGAAGGAATTGGATGATGAGTTAGAGACACAAATGAAAACCGCTTTAGATGCATATTCTAAGAATTTTTTTGCGACAGAGGGTGCCTAATTTATGGCGCAGACTCGACAAGCAATACAGGCCCGAATTAAGTCCGTAGAATCAACCAAAAAAATTACCAGAGCTATGCAGCTGGTAGCTTCCAGTAAGTTAACTAAACAAAAACAAAGAATGGAAGAGAATCGTGAATATGCGGATAGTTTACAGACGCTTTTGACTTTGGTATTACATTCGGCTCAAAAGAATTCTATCTATCTTAATTCGGATGTTTCTAAACCCAAATTGATTTTTGTTGTAACCAGCGATATGGGACTTTGTGGAGGATACAATGCAAACATCCACAAAATGATCCAAAGCCATATTTCTAAAGATGACAAGATCATAATGATTGGCTCTCGTGGGATAAACTGGATCAAAAATCGGGATTACAGTGTTTATGATTCTTTGCCTGAATTAAATGAAGACAATGTGTATACATCTTTGGCAACAAAAATGGATGAAGCCTTACAACTTTATGAACAAAAAGAAATTTCAAGTATACAAGTTTTATATACACATTATAAAAATACATTAACCTTTGTTCCTACTTTAGAAACCATTCTTCCAGTATCCAAACAGGAAGAGAAGGAGCATATAGCGAAAGCGGAAATGATTTTCGAACCGGACCAGCAAAGTATGTTAAAAGATGTAATACCTATGGCTGCCAAATCCATTTTGTTTTCTAAGGTGTTAGAGAGTAAAACGAGTGAACAAGCTTCACGAAGAATGGCAATGGAAAGCGCAACGGACAATGCCGATGAGTTACAGGCAACTCTGGAACTGGCATTTAACCAAGCTCGTCAGGCTGCTATTACACAAGAAATTACTGAAATTGTTGGCGGTGCCAATGCATTAGTTTAGGAGGTAGAAAATGTCAGAAAATATTGGAAAAGTTGTACAAATCATCGGTCCTGTTGTCGACATACAATTTGATGAGGATCGTTTACCTGACCTTTTGAACGCAATTGAAATTAAAAGAAAAGACGAGGAGAGCTTAATTGTTGAAGTTGAGCAAGGTATTGGTGCCGATCGCGTTCGTTGTATAGCCATGGGAAGTACAGATGGTTTGGTGCGTGGTATGGAAGCTATTGATACCGGTAAACCAATTCAAGCTCCGGTAGGACAGGCAGTACTGGGACGTATGTTTAATGTGCTCGGGCGTCCGATTGATGGTTTAGGTGAAGTAAAGAATGTCAGCTATGCGCCGATTCATCGAGAAGCACCTGCTTTTGATGAACAAAGCACGACCAGCGTTCCTCTGGAAACAGGAATTAAAGTAATTGATCTTCTTTGCCCTTATGTAAAAGGAGGGAAGATTGGTTTATTTGGTGGTGCCGGTGTAGGTAAAACTGTTCTGATTCAGGAGTTGATTCATAACATTGCCAAAGAACATGGTGGAAAGTCCGTTGTTGTTGGTGTTGGAGAAAGAACTCGTGAAGGAAATGATATGTACCATGAGATGAAAGATAGTGGTGTCCTTGATAAGACTGTTCTTGTATATGGACAGATGAATGAAAGTCCGGGAGCCAGAATGCGTGTAGGTCTGACAGGTCTTACTATGGCAGAGTATTTCCGCGATCAGGATCATCAAGATGTTTTATTATTTATTGACAATATCTTTCGATTTACCCAGGCAGGATCAGAAGTAAGTGCTCTTTTAGGACGTGTTCCAAGTGCTGTAGGTTATCAGCCAACGCTGGCAACGGAGATGGGACAGCTTCAGGAACGTATTACTTCCACCAATGAGGGTTCAATTACTTCTGTACAAGCCATTTATGTGCCGGCCGACGATTTAACCGATCCAGCTCCGGCGACTGCATTTACGCATTTGGATGCCAAAACGGTATTGGACAGAGATATTGCCGCTTTAGGAATTTATCCGGCAGTAGATCCTCTGGAATCCAACTCAAGAATTTTGGATCCGCTTGTTGTAGGAGACAGACACTATAAAGTAGCTCGTGGCGTTCAAAGTATCCTGCAAAGATATAAAGAATTACAAGATATTATTGCGATTTTAGGTATGGATGAATTAAGTGAAGACGATAAGCAAATTGTGAATCGTGCCAGACGTGTTCGTAACTTCTTGTCACAACCGTTTAATGTTGCAGAAGTTTTCTCGGGAATTCCCGGTAAATATGTTCCTTTAGAAGATACAATTCGCTCTTTTGAACGCATACTTGCAGGTGAATTTGATGATCTTCCCGAACAGGCATTTATGTTTGTAGGTACTGTGGAAGAAGCTGTAAAAAAAGCAGAACAGTTAGCTGGTGAGTAATATGATTTCTTTGAAAATCGTTACTCCCAGGGGGCGCTATCTTGAAAAAAAGGTGAAGAGCATTCATTTAACAAGCGTTGAAGGAGAAATGACAGTTCTGGTCAATCATATGCCGATTTTTGCTTCAATCCTTCCATGTGAACTTGTTTTAGTCGATGAGTCAGATACAAGATTGGAATATGCCCTGTCAGGCGGATTCTTTCATTTAGAAAAAAATGAAGCCATGTTGTTGACGGATGCAATTGAAGGTAAAGGCGATATCGATATTGAACGCGCCAAGAGAGCTTATAGGCGGGCAAGAGATCGCATAGACAAAAAAGACAGCGCGACAAATATGAAACGTGCCAACTTGGCACTGGTTCGTGCAATGAATCGAATCCATGTACATGACGACTAGAATTCTAGTCGTTTTTTTATTATACTTATCGTATGCTTACAACGATCTTATTGGATGTAGATAACACATTACTTGATTTTAATGCATGCGCTTTAGCTTCTATGAAAGATGCGTTTGCGTATTTTCATCTGCCTTTTTCAAAGGACACGGTTTTTCCGGTGTTTTTAGAGATCAATTCTAAGCTCTGGACACAGATTGAAGATGGTGTTTTGACAAAGGAGCAGCATTACCAAATCCGTTGGAAAACAATTCTTCAGGTTCTTGGCATTCCTTTTGATGGGGTTACGCTTGAAAAGAAATTTGTCGAATGTCTTCATGAATATGCTATTCCTGTAGAAGGAGCCGGAGAACTTTTAGAGTATTTAAAATCAAAGTATGTGATCTGTGCAGCTTCCAATGCACCCTATGAACAACAGATCCATCGTTTACAGCTGTCAGGGTTTTATCAATATATGGATGCTTTTTATATTTCAGAGAAGATCGGTCATCAAAAACCATCGAAACAATTTTTTATGCATTGTTTACATGAACAGGGAATTTCTAATGAGCAGGCAATCGTGATCGGCGATTCTTTACAGGCTGATATTCAGGGAGGTATCAATGCGAATATACAGACGATCTGGTTTAATCCATCGCATAAAACAGCTACAAATACGTGTATGCCAACGTATGAAATCGATCAGCTAAAAAAAATTAAAAAAATTTTATAAAAAGTGTTGCAATAGCACAGGCATCATGGTAATATAAATGAGCGCTGATGAGTAGCGTTCCTGATCTTAAAACTTGGAGAAGTACTCAAGTGGTTGAAGAGGTGCCCCTGCTAAGGGTATAGGTCGGGAAACTGGCGCGAGAGTTCAAATCTCTCCTTCTCCGCCATTTTATTGAATATCTAAATTTGGTCCAGTGGTGTAGTGGTTAACATGCCTCCCTGTCACGGAGGAGATCGTGGGTTCGAGTCCCATCTGGACCGCCATTTATTTTTGTGCAGGTGTAGTTCAATGGTAGAACTTCAGCCTTCCAAGCTGACTACGTGAGTTCGATTCTCATCACCTGCTCCAAATTGATTTTGACGAATTTTTTGAAAATTTGTTGATATATAAGAGTCATTGTCTTAGAGGCAAGTCGTATAGGTTTAAACGACTTGCCTCTTTTTTTGTTTTCATAAAAATAGAAAGGGAATTGTATGATCGTAGTTAGAAATCAAAACAATATAAATTTTACAACCGTAGATAACTACTTTATAAAAGATATCAATTTATCAACAAAGGCAAAAGGCTTGTTAATTCAATTATTAGCTTTGCCAGATGGTTGGCATATGTCAAAGGGTGGTATTGAATCCATCATTAAAGAAGGTTCGAGTTTTGTGGATACCACCCTGTCTGAATTAAAAAAACAAGGTTATGTACAAATAGAAAAATATCGAAGTAAAGAATCTGGAACTTATGAATATGAATATCAAATTTATGCTGTTCCGTACTTCTGTGAGTATTTACCAGATGGACAAATAATAAATCGAAGAACAAACGAAGTTGGACGTTCTAATAAATATATCTTACCAACTGAAAAAGATGCTTCTGAAGAAAATGTGAGTAAGTTAGTAAATTCTATAAAACATCTATTGAGACAAGAACGATTCTTTACCGGATCATTAAATCAACTGAAGAAGTTTTTACCAGAGTCATTACAAGTGCATAATCGAAAATTGATGAAGCTGATTCGATCAGCAGGAAACATACTTTCAAAAGATGAAATCGAAATTGAAATCAAAAGAAATAAAACAGGTTTAGTGGTTTTGATTACTAAAGACTATGATAAAAAAATGTCTAAAAAAAAGGGTGTACGAAGCCAAATTCATTCACCTCTTCATACACCTGTTCATACACCCGAAAAAAAATCAGTAGAAGTGGTGTACGAACCAGACCCCGATTTTCAGGGTGTGGCTCATACACCCATGAATAAAGGCTCAAATGGTAAGGTGCACGAACCAGACCCCGATTTTCAGGGTATGGCTCATACACCAAAATCAACACTGGTGCACGAACCAGACCCCGATTTACCATGCCTGGAAAAACGGGGTCTATATAAAAGAATGAATAATAAAAAGATAGATATTAGATTGATAGAAAAGGAAATCTATCAAAATATCGATCTTGAAAATCTGTTAAGAAAATTTCCTGATGAAAAAGATCAGAAATTGATTATGGGAATGTACGAAGCGATAGTAGATACTCTGTATTTGGAGCAGGATAAGATTCGAATGGGAAATGATATTTACTCAATGGAAATAGTACAAAACCGATATAGAGAATTACAATCAGAGCACATTGAATATGTACTGAACAATATAAAAAGCTTAGATCACAAAATTCATAATGTAGATGCATATATCAAAAAATCATTATTTACTGCAGTTCGAAGTTTAAAGGTCAGTGATAGTACTCGAAAGAAAGATATCGAAGATTTTCCGGAATGGTATCACGACACCGAACAGATAGAACCAACTCCCGAACTTTTGGAAAGGGTTAAGCAGATGCAGGATGAGATGCTGAAGGAGAAACAAAATGGATCGAGGACAGGAGGAGAGAATAAGGATTTTAGAAAACAAACTTGGAATCAATAGAGGGATAGTCAAACAATAAGAAGTCGAGGTGAGAGAATGAAGGGTAGTGAATACAAAGAAATAAAGAGAATTATCGAATTATTTCTGAGAGGAAAATTCGCTGGTGGTGAATTTAAATTCATATTGTATTTGTCTAACAACACTACCTTGACCAGTGAAGACTTGTTTTTTGACCGACTTGATGTTTTGCAGCTTTTTTCTAAAAACGATATAGAAGCAATTATTTTGGATGAAAATGACACAAGAAAGTTGCTTATTGAGAAAATTCACTCTAGTACATCTATCATTTCGGTTGGAGGAAATGCACAAAAGGATCATCAGAGCTATGTAATAGACCAAATAACTAAAATTCTCGACAGAATACAAGGTGTAAGAAAGATTATAGATATCATCAATAGATTAAGTACAAAACAAAGAAAATTAATAGTTTTGCATGGATTGTTAGATTACAGCTTCCGTGAACTGTCCGAAATTATGAAGGGCACACCGGAAACATTGCGAAGAAAATACAAATGTGCATTAGAACAGTGTGCTGTTGTTGCAAAACTATTTGAAGACTGATCGTAGAAAGGATGACAAAATGTGATGTATGAATATTAAGGATTTATTTGGTGTCAAATTTAATGGACTGAGGATATAAAGAAACATATTTTGAATAAACTATTTGGTTTGGATAGTGGAAGGGAGAAAACATGTCTTTTAAAATCGATTATGAAAAATCACAGATAAACGCAAAGGAATACTTGGATCGTTTAAGCTATTTAATATCTACAGGTTGTTTCACGGTACAAAAAGTACCGGTAAACAGCATTACTGATTCTACAAATTTATCAGAACTTGTTATGGTACGAATACCAAATAAACATGAGGTGAGTGTTATTAATGATCTTAAAACGCTTTCAAGATTATCAACAGAGAACAAACGATTATTTTATTGTACACATCTTCTTGGTATCAAAATGAGAAATCTGAGGTCTGACTGTTACACAAGCGAATATACTTTTGGCAATGCATATGACAAGTATAAAAATATGATTCTTAATTTTGCGTTAATGAGAGAATCGTTAATAGCATATTTGTAAGAAAAGGATGGAGAAGAAGATGAAAAAATCAAAAGTGATTAATGTATCAAACGTTTCAGGTGGTGTAGGAAAAAGTACAACAGTAATTGAACTGGCTACTTATTTTGGGAGCAAAGGATATCATTGTCTGGTCATTGATGCCGATATGCAGGCAAGCGCAACGGACTGTATTGGTGATAAGGGTTTACCCATTCACGATAAAGAATTGAAGACTTTGAATAAACAGATTGAGCAAGGAAACAGTGTACTAAAGGCTTTGGACAATTGCTTGATTGAATCTGTTAGCTCGGATTTAAGTGATGTCATGGTAGAACCGGAAATCATAGAGGAAGTAATCCAAAAGACTGAAGTTCACAATGTGGATCTGTGTCCATCATCTATCCGTCTTTGTCAAACGGACAAACAATTAACGGATGATATAACACGCTCGGCCATCAATCGACTTTCGATTGCACTGGATATTGTCAAAGAAAAATACGATTACATTTTGATCGATAATTCACCGGCACAAACATTGGTTAGTACGAATACTTTGTTAGCAAGTGACCTCAATATCATTCCGGTGAAATTAGACAGGAAATCACTGAAAGGAATGATCTTATCTTTGAAAAACACTTTGTCTGTAATGAAAAGGAACCGTAAGGAAATTGATGTGAAGATTCTATTTACCATGGTAGCTCGTAGAGGCAGAACAGAAAAATTGATGATTCCATGGTTGAAAGAACAATTTGGAGACATGATTTTAGACACTTTGATTCCGTATCAGAAGAAGCCGGCACAAGATGCCAGTTTGAAGAATAAACAAATTGTTTGGACAAATACAACTTTAGGATTTGCGTATAAGGAGTTAGGAGAAGAATTACTAAGAGTATTGGAGGGAGTAGAAAATGACAAAGCTGCAAGAATTATCCAGTGATTATGCTGGAGATGAATTTGGTACAGTCGATCACTTTATGGATCAAGACAAAGACTTACCAACAAGAATGGTATCTATCTATGATATTGAGTTTAACCCTTTGAACGATCAGGGCGATACGCAAGAAGAACTAGAAGAATTTGCTGAAGTCTTGCACGAAGAGGAGCAAATACGATCACCATTAAATGTTTATAGAATAAAAGACAATCCAAGTTTTAAGTTCAGACTACTTGGAGGCGATAGACGATTGCATGCTTTGCTTATCAATGCAGAGAAATATGAAGAGGCACAACGTATGGTGCCGGTAATAATTGAGAAAAGGCCCGACAATCCAATTGAAGAAGAACAGAAAATACTCGAATTAAATGAGCATAGAACTTTAACCCCGGAGAAACAAAAACGATTGGTTGGACGATATCTTAGAATTTATCGTGAATTAGAAAAAGAGGGGAAGAAGCCAAGAGGACAAGTTAGAAAATGGATTGCTGCAAAGATGAACATTGGTGAAAAGAAAGCGGAGAAGTATATTCATGAGATTGAAGGTTATAAAAGAAAGAAAATTGATGATCTTGTTGAAGAAGTCAATGCTGCAGGGGAAACACAGATCGAAGAAGATGTGATGCCAAGTGCAGAAACGGAACATCGAAAGAATATTATCGAGAATATGAAAGAGGTATTGGGACGAAAAGTTAAAATCAATGGAACATTTTTAATGATTCAATACAGTGAAAAGAAAAATGATCCGAATGATGACTTCTATTCGGTGCTCAACGCACTGGGGTTTGATGAGGAAGGTATGATGAAATGAGTGAAGCCGATGTGAATGTTCAAATAGCAATATATGGATTGTTATTGTTGTTGGCGGTTGCTTTGAGTTTTGTAGCTTTATTCTACTGGCAAAGGTGGCTGAATAGAAAAATGGGTAAGTGGGGATCTGCTATTCATCAAATGATTAAAAAAGATGACAAAGAAAACTAAGGCAATTTGCCTTAATGGAAGGAGAAGAAGATGAAACAATTACCGAGAATACAATTAAAGATTATGGACTGTTTATGGAAATCTGATGAGCCGATTGGATTGTTTGAGATAACAGAGACAACAGGTTTGCCTCGGGGTGAAGTGAGTGTGAACATACGAAAATTAAGAAATAAGAATTTGATGCGTGTGACCTCACACGGAAAAACACAACGTGTCCGCAATTTATACGAGCCGGTGATTTCCAAAACAGAATATGTGCAGATGCTTCTACTGGATGTTTTAGAAATAAGCTCAGATGAGGAAATAGGTACTATCTTAAAAGACATGGATGGTGAGAAAAACCATGAGAAAAATTGAATATGTTATCAAGGACATAAAAAAGAATTTGAGTATAAAAGAAATCCTGAAGTTACTGGGCTTTGTCATATGCATTTATTTGATCCTAGAAGGTTTGAGTATTCTTAACCTTGCCTTTATAGAGTTGAAGCCAAATGAAATAGGAGTCGCCAAAAAAGATTTCTTACGTGCGCTGCATCTCTTGTATCTTGGAGGTGTGCTGATAGGGATAATCAATTCATATTGGATTCATCGAAAGAGAAATTATCAAATAAATTATTGCATACAGCAGGCTGTGTTAGATGGAATTATATCTCCATTTCTATTCATGGGATTATTGAATATTCTTTTAAAGTCACCGTTAATGAATATTATATTAGCGAAGTTAAAGGATCCAGATTCATATATAGTTGTAATACCGAATTTTATTTTATTTCTATTTACGATGGTAGCGTTACCCTTGATAAAAACCAAAAAGATTTATTCTGAAGACAAAATGACTGAAAATCAAATTCGTTCTAATAAAGAAAAAAAAAGAAAAAGAATAAAAAAAGAAGGAGAAGAATGATGGAAATTCAAGTCATAATTTTATTAGGGATGTATTTAGGTTTTCTTGTATATGCGGTTAGAAGATAAAAGGAGATGTGAAAATGAAAAAAAGAATTATAGTATATATTACAAGTTTATTTACAATTTTATTACTTTTTGGAATGTCAATTATAATCATTCCAAAATGGGGTTGGATTGCTTTTTTTGAAATTATAATCATTTTACTCATACTACTTAGTTTGCAGTTACTGATATCAAAGAGATTGCGAATAAAGAAACTAGAGGTTGATGATGAAGTACGTAGGAGTTTAGAAATGCATGTATTTATCACTCATTTTACAGCGATCATTCTTTACTTTGTAGCACTTTTGATTTTTTTAACATGGTAAAACCGAGGGATATGCGAAATGGATAAAGAAGAAGTTTATGGCATTCAAATTTCAAACAAAGATATAGTAGTAATTTCTAAATGTTGTATGGACCAATTTGTTTTAGAACGCATGGATTTGATGCGATCGCAAAAAGTAATGAAAAGACATGTTATAAGTTTATTTTTAGCTATTCTTATGACTTCAGCTTATTTATTAATAGACTATGTGAAAGGAAGTTTGGGGAAAGCTGAGATGATTTTAATAATATCAATATTAGTAATATTTCTAACGGTTATAGGAAAAAAAGCGTATAGATTTGTTGAACGTAAAGGAATTTACGGTTACTTCAGCAAAGAGGATATTGAAAAAATGAATCAGATTTTAGTGAGATATCCAATGGATTCACGCTATGTTTCGGTATTCATAGATCATGGCATTCCTTACGTATTTATTGATGGTAAGTTTCATTCTATCGAAATATCTAATCATCGAAATGAGGTTAGAGTTTCAAGAGTGTTTCAATTTGAAAAAACAGAAATTAAAAATCAAACGATTTATCAATGTAAAATAATTAATTTAGTCATTTAAAGAAAAAAAGGAGAGACACATGAATAAAGAAGAAGCGATTCGTAAAATCAAAAAAATGATGGCCATTGCCAACGATCCAACTGCATCCGATCAAGAGATTCAATTGGCAACGTATCGAGCCAATAAATTGAGAATTCAATATAAACTGGAGGATAAAGATCTATTTAATAAAACAGCAACAAAAGAAGATATTGTTTCCATACCGTTGAAAGCCAAAGGTCCTGGATATATTCATTGGGTACTCCGCGCATTAGTCGAACATTATCAATGTCAAACGAGTTATAGAGGCATGATTAACAGAAATCATGTTGAATTTTTTATCATTGGACTAAAAGAAGATGTCGAATTTTGCATACCCATTGCAGAAGGCTTAGTTTATTATTTAACTCATTTATTGCAGGATTTAAAGGAATGTTATATCGGCTCTTATGATTTTCGAATCTATAAACGAATGTATCTCTCTGGGTTTGCGGATGGTCTTGCCAATCAACTCAATCAATTACGTTTAGAAATGCATTTGGAACAAAAATTCGAGATTGCCGTGCTGGATGTTCCGGTAATCGTCAAAGATTTTGTAAAAAACAATGTTCGGTCAACAACTTCTAATTTTGTGATTGACGAAGGAAATGATGCGTATTTTTTAGGCCAAAAACATGGAAGAGAATATGAATTAGACCGTAAGGATCTTATTGAAGGGGTTTAGAAATGAAAGTATCGGCAGAAGAATTTAAAGAATTAGAAAAATGGATACTGGTTAGAGATTATTCGTTAAGGGCACGTCAACTGCTACAAAATGCTATAGATTTAGCAAATCTTCCTAATCAGGATAAAAATAAGGTGGCTGCAGAAGAGTTATTAATAGAGTTACTCACAATATCTACTGATAAAATTGGGCAATTTGTTGATTGAACATAAATTAAACAGAAAAGACTTTATTAAAGAAATAAGAGGTGACAGAAGAAAACCTTCTTATTTCTTCATCCAAGAGAAGGGATTGTTCAAGATTATTGGAAAATGGAGTTAGGGATTGATTATAAAGAAAAAGGGTGAAATATCTATGAATGATAAGACAAACATCTATGTAATAAAAACAGAGATTTTCAAGAAAGAATGCTATCAAGCATTATACTTAGTGACTTCCTTAATTGTGATTGAAATATTTAGTCCTAAATTAAATGATAAACTATGGCTGATTTTAGCGTTATGGTTAACTTATATTTGTTATTCATATATCACTGTTAAAAAAATATTCCGTAAAATAGAGCAACTGCAGTAACAAGAGGAAACAAAAAGCAAATTAAGTATGCTATTATTAGCTTTTCTTTCTCTTTATATGTTCGAATTACAATTAAACCAAAATACTTTTCCATAGTTAATTGAATCCAGTAAATTTCTATAAAAGGTAGTGCAAACATCAATAAAGGAATGAAACTTGTCCAACTATTACCGATATTTAATGATGATCCTCAATATTTAGAAAATAAGTTGAAAAAAAGGAGTTAATTGTCTTTATGAAATTTCATAACATGTGAAATAGCAAATATGCGAAATGAGGACATTATGTTTTATGTACTGATAATATAATACAATATTTGCCAACTTAAAAATTCAGATAGTGAAAGCGAAGGAGGAGACCATATGCAGTATCAATTAGGTTATGAATACTATTGGAATACTACTGAAAAAATTGAATATAATCAGAAAATAATTAGTGGAGCTGCCATTAATGTTTTGTTCTCACCAAAATTCGATTATGAACAATTGGAAGGTGCTCCAGAAAGGAGAATAGGTAAGAATTATCTGTTTGAATATTTTACCCCCATACTTAATAAAGATAAAAAAGAATTTGAATTCATTCCAAAATATAAGGAGCTTCATCATAATATCACGCTGGAGATCACAGACTACTTTTTGTATTACGAAGGAGAATATAGATACATTCTTGAACCATTAAAAATTACAAGAGAAGAGTTCATGAAGATCTTCACCATACATTCATTCATAGATTTGCAGAATGGTGGTTATTTTGTAGTTCCGGTTAAAGGATAAAAAGAAAGGTGGTGTATGACCATGAGTTTCCCGTACTGTTTTTAATACATTTTATTTTGATATTTATTGTCCCGGTAGAAGAACTAATTGATAGGGAGAAATAGAAAATGGTTAAATGGGAGCAAAGAGAACTACAAGAGCGAGAAGTAATAGAATTTTTATCAAAATCAAAAACATTAACTAAAAAGAAAAAGGTTAAGAATTTTATTATGAACATATTAGTTACTCTGATATTTTTACTCATCTTTCTTGGTGTATTCTGGCTTTTATTCGTATGGGGAAGAAGTATCATCGATAATTTGATTAGAAATTTTAAAATTGTATTCAAGGGGATTTAAATTTTGTCTCAATTCAATTGTCCGTATTGATAATAAACACCAAAAATAAAATTATTATTTGGAGGTAATGTATGTGTAAATATTGCGAAAATCAAGTTTTGAAAACAACGAACATTATATCAAATATAGATGGAGCTGATAACGGGTCAGTTGATCCAGAACCAATGTTTGTTTGCGGAATACAATCATTGAATAAGAACGATTTTAAAGTTCATGAAAATAAGCAAATACTCGATTATTTCAAGAAACATCCCGCTACACTGAGTGTTGTATCACCTAATAGATTAAGTAAATTACTTTATCCAAATTATGATGCTTCTCCAATTTATATTCATTTAGATATCTTATATTGCCCTTTTTGCGGGCGAAAACTAGGGGTCAGTCCCAAAGATGTTTTAGAATAGTTGTATTTACTAAATGTAGAAAGGGAGTGATCAGATATGTCAGATAAAGATAAAATAATTTGGATTCATTTGCATGAAAAAAATATAAGAAATAGTTTTACCCAAATCAAAGAAAAAGAATCAATTACCATATTTCATTCTAGCCAATCTGATAATGTAATTGATATCATAAGCGATTATGAGACTGTAAAACAAGAGTATGAATGGTATCTAGAAAACAATTTTGTAAAAGAAATTGATGGTAAATATGTTGTGTTAGTTATTTAAATGGAGGATTTATAATTTCTAAATCCTCTTAAAAGAAACGAAATAAGAATAATAGTTTAAGTGAGTAAGAAAGGAAAATAACTATGAGCATCGAATGGGAAAGTTGTGTGCAAGGAAATCCAAGGGAGGATGGAAAATATTATGTATATATTTCAAACCTTCAAGAGGGAAATGAAGTTAGAAAAGCGATTTATCAAAAGAAAAGTTGGGACATCAATTTGGAACCTTATGAAAAAATAATTGCTTGGAAGAAAGCAGAAAATAAAGCCATTCAAAATGTAGATGAATGGCTAGAACTACACGAACAAGATATAAGGGAGCAATTTAAATTAACACAGGTAAATGTTTCTGAATTTATGGTTGCAGAATCTTTATTAGAATGTATTTGTGATTTTGAAAGTTGGTTTCATTACAATCAAATTCATTTGATTGACGGTATTTACGTTGTTAAAGTCATTTTTTAACAGAAATGTTGCTGAATCTTTAATTTTTCTAAATATTCTAAGATATGTGTATAGCTGAAATCTCGCAAATCGTTTGTTTCTCCCAATTGATCTAATATATATTGAAAAGTAACTTCCGATTTAAATAAATAAGTATTTATCGATTTAACTTGTTTTTTTGGATAGTAGCTTATAAAATTTGGATCTTCTAATTCTTGTTTGATAGAAAACAAGGCTTTGTTTTTTGGCGAGTTTTCAAAATACATAATTAGAAGTAGTGTGCAATTGTAAAGTTGCTTACGAGTTTTATTCCAGGTATTTTTATTTTGGCTTGATGATTGACCTGAAGAATTGCCTCTATTTATGGTTTTTAATGGATTGAATAGTGGTGGCATGGAACAACCGGATAGGGCACATAAATCTTCAGCAACAAATCTACCACAATAGATGGACTCATGATGATTAGGATTGTGTTTATCAATGCAATCAAAAACAATGTATTCATCAACAATATCCATATTACCTGCATCGCTAATAACAGTTTGACCATTGAGTAATTTAAAACGACCTAAAGGTCTAATATTAAAATTATTTACAATATGAACCCGTGTATTATGTCCACGACAATACATAAAATCACCTCATATATATAATCTATATGTTTTATAATACCATATGTTATATAATTATATATATAAATCTTTCAAGCGGAAAAAAAGGGGGGATAGTCAATTATGATAACTACAAAGTGTAATGATCCAAAGAAAGAAGAAAAAATGACTTATACAAAACTGTCAAAAGTACAGTTGATAAATAAAATATTGGAGTTTTATCCTAACCTCGATTATAAAACAATAAATAAGTATCCGGTAGATTGTATGCGACGTCTATTTTTACGTAATGTCATCAACACAATCAATTTAAAAAGTGGAGAAAAGTATGAAATGGAAACAAACGAGTATATATTTAATTCTTCTTTTAATGAAAAAGAAATCTATAATCTACTGGATGAGAAAAAAAATGAAATAGAAGCAGAAAGAGATTTAAAAAATGAAAATATTAGAAATTTACAATTTTTTAAGATTGAGTATTACCAATATCCAAATACTCGGGATAGGAATGGTGAATGGAGATATGAATATGCTGTTTTGATAGGTGATTGGTATTATTTAAAAAACGGACAAAAAAAATTCTTCGGTGGAAATCATATTTACAATAAAGAAAAAATAGATTTAAGAGATTTGAACGATGAACAAGAAAAAGTATTATATGAAATCTTAATACATTTACCAAAAAAATATAAAAGAATAATCTTTGGTATATAATCTTTGATAAATATTACGATAAAATTATGATAAAATAATGATAGATTAATGAAAGGTGTGACTGTAATGATTAATATTCGACCTGTATCTGATTTGAGAAACAATTATCCAGAGATTGAAAACTTAGTAAAGGAAGGACAACCCGTTTACCTTACAAAGAACGGGTATGGAACGATGGTTGTATTAAGTATTGAAGAATATTCAAACCTGGTGGATCAAGTGGAAATGAAGCTTGATGAAGCGGATAGACTTGCTGAATTATCAGATGTACGATATACCCATGATGAGGTTTTCGGTGCTGTTAGAAAGAAACTCAATGGAAAATAAAAAATATAAAGTCCGTTATTTACCTGTTTTTCAAGAGGATTTGATAGAAGCTACGACTTATATATCCAATGTGTTGAAAAATCCAACAGCTGCCAATAAACTATTGGAGCAAATTGAAAAAACTATTTTGGAAACAAGTAAAGATCCTTTGCTCTATGAGCCTTATCGTTCTGCTAAACAGAGAAAGGCAACATATTATCGTATTTTCGTAAAAAATTTTGTTGTCTATTATGTTGTTATTGATGATGTAATGGAAGTGCGCCGGCTTTTGTACAAGTCAAGAAATACTGCTGATTTGTTATATTAATAGTGAGGATTAACCTTGGAAGAGTAAGGAGTTTTAGAATTGAACAAATTAAATGAACAGGAACCAAAAGGGGCTACTTGTGAACTTTGTGGTCAAAATATGCTAACAGCTGATGGATGTGACTATGACCAAATTTTATATAAAGGCCATATCTATGAACGAATAAAAGTAGGAGATGAAAAAGATCTGCTATACGCAGGAATGATTGATATTGTTTGCCATGATTGCGGTGCAAAAGAAGGACATTATCATCACATTGGGTGCGATTCAGAAACTTGTCCAGTGTGTGGTGAACAATTGATTGGCTGTGAGTGCGACATTGAATTTAGAAAATCTAAGGAACAGTGAAAACAAGGAGAGCGAATCGCTCTCTTTTCATATGTTAAGGTATTTTGCCTTAATGATAGAAACACACATAAATGTTGTCAATATAAGAGATATGTTAGAAATCAGGAGGAAAGAAAATGGAAAACATAATCAAAATCTTTAAAAATTATATTAATGAGAGTTCTTGCTTAGCCTTGGCCAAAACAGAAGATGAGAGAGTAGTACTGATAGAAATAGATGATAAATATCAACGTATTGTAGGTGCAATTTTTGTTGATCAGATGAATGAAGTGGAATTTATACAGAAAGTCTATCATGAAATTACGATGGATGTTCTTACAAAATACTATAAAAATAAAGATTTACCGGAGATTTCAGAACTAAATTCAGAGATACGAAAAGAAATATCAGAACTATATAGAACATATAATGTACAACTTCCCGATAAATATCAGATTTGGGATATCCAATAAGAAAAAAATAGAAATTCCCAAATCTATCTTGATTTTGGGAATAATAATTTATTACCATTATATTGGAGGCGGTCATGATGGAAGAAAAGATATACTTATGTATTGATTTAAAATCTTTTTACGCATCTGTGGAATGTGTTGAAAGAGGTTTAGATCCATTTGAAATCAATTTGGTTGTCGCTGATCCGGATCGTGGTGGAGGAGCCATCACGTTAGCTGCTACTCCGGCTATAAAAAAATTGGGTGTACCAAGTCGAGGACGAATTTATGAGATTCCAACTGAAATTGAATACATCATTGCACCGCCACGCATGCACTTATATATGGAATATTCTGCAAAAGTGTATGAAGTATTTTTAAAGTATATATCATCCGAAGACATACACATGTACTCCATTGACGAAGCTTTTTTAGATGTTACACCTTATCTAGCTTTATATAAAACTACGCCTAAAGAATTGGCTCAAAGAATTGTATATGATGTTTACAATACGACAGGTATCACTGCTACCGTGGGGATCGGTACAAATTTATTCTTGGCAAAAGTGGCCTTAGATATAACAGCTAAACACGCACCAGATAACATGGGTTTTTTAGATGAAGCTATTTTCCGTCAAAAACTATGGCATCACCAACCTATTACCGATGTTTGGATGATTGGATCTGGTATAGCCAAACATCTTGCAAAATTAGGAATCATTGATCTCTGGGGTGTTACACGAATGCCGGAAGGTATTCTATACAAGGAGTTTGGAGTCAATGCCGAGATCCTGATCGATCATGCCTGGGGGAAAGAGCCGGTAGAAATATCGGATATTAAATCATACAGACCAAAATCAAATTCTGTATCGAACAGTCAAATTTTGTTTGAGGACTACAATTACAAAGATGCTTATCTGATCCTGAAAGAAATGGTGGATACTAATGTATTAAACTTAACCGAAAAGCATTTGGTGACAGACCGAATCAGTTTATATATTGGATATTCTAAAGATCGGCGGAAACCAAGTCGTGGCACATGTAAGATCACTAATAGAACGAACTCATACAGGATTTTAATGGAAGAATTTCACCTTCTTTATAAGCGTATAGTGGATCCAAACTATCCGATAAGGCAAATTGCCTTATCGTTTGGTAATGTCCGAGATGAAATATATGAACAATATGATTTGTTTGCTGATATGGAAAAAATTGAAAAAGAGAGAAAATTACAACAAACGCTGGTCAACATACGAAATAAATACGGGAAGAATGCTGTCTTGAAAGGCATGAATAATCTTCCAAAAGGCACGGCTCGTTATCGGAACATGACAATTGGAGGACATAAAGCGTGATGGTTATGAGACAAAGGAACCTTAGTCTTATAATCCTTTTTTATTGAATTAAAGTTTATTTTGATTCAATAAGGATAAAAAATTTAAACTTTTTTACCCGATTTTTCAAAATTCTCAAAAAAGTTGAGAATTTTCTCAAAAACGCCGAAATTCTCAATTTAAAAAAGTAATTTTTATTCCCAAAAATGTGGTGCGAAGATGATAAAATGGTATCGTAGAAGAAATGTAGATATGAAAAAATCCAAACCAAATAGTATCATCATCTTCTTCTCGAAGCGGGATTTTACAATCTCGCTTTTTTATTGGTTTGGGTAAAAGAAAGGAGGTGAAATCATGGAATATCACGAAATGTATAATCAGTTAATGATGATCAAAAAAAATCCGATGGGCATGTCAATGAAACAAAGAGTTACACTGTTAATTACGACCATCGGAGAATTTCCGGATGCACTGGAATTGTACAAGAATACATTTCTAAACGAAAAGCAGGCGGAAGAACTAATCCGAAATGGTATTAATGGTTGGGCGGCTACACAACATATACTGTCCAAGTGTGAGATTCGTACACCGAATTCAACAGAATTATCCTATAAGTATTATGGATATGTACGTCCTATTACACCAAGATTGCTGGATCAATTCATTGACATGGTTGCCAATAGAGTACAACTTGAAAAAGAATATGGGGAAGCCGCTTATTTAGATGCACCTAAAAATGAAAAGGAAGATGAATTGACATTGCAGGAACTAGAACATATGTGGTAATAGGAGGTTTTATGTATTTATATCGAACTTTGTCTAGGATAACAATGGATGACTATTTATCTTACTTGGATTTGATAGCCACAGGTGATTGGAGAAAAGTAATCATTCCTGATGAAAAGATATCAACATGTCTTTTTCTTGGCTTTAGAGACATGATTTTAAATGATATTTCACAGAAACATTTTCCACTTAATAATGGGATTTATAAAATGGTGGATGAAGAGCAGTATGTATATATCCACTTAGAAGATAGGAAGATTATCAATATTCTATTTGATCAATTCCAGTTAGACAATATACAAAAAATACGGGAAAATACTGTGGAGTTAATGGAAAATCATGAAGATCTACAAAATGAATACGAAGAAGATACAATGGAGATGTAGTTTAACTGCATCTTTTTTATTTTAAGGCAAATTGCCTTAAGGAAAGGAGTAATAAAATGAAAAGTTATATTGTAAAAAAAGGAAATAGTATCTACTCATTTGACGATAAAAAAAAGGCTGAAGAATACGGGAAGAAAATGGGAATTCCGGTATCGACCGAGGAATATTGGAAAGTATGGCTTGCCAACTTACCGGGAGATACTCTTCCAGGGTATTTAAAAATCACGGGAAGTACTTTAAAGGCAGCGGTTGAAGCCAATATGGAAAAGATAGTCGAAGGTTCAAATTCATGTGGAATATCCGGTGGTAAATTGCTATCTGCCGATATTATTGCAAAAGGAGAATCCAATGCATGTTTGAGGCTTACAGTTCTCCCTTACGGAAAACTTGGTGTGCCTCAAACAATAAAAGAAAAGGATATCGAGATTGTGGGAGTAACACCACAAGATATAAAGAATTTAACATTTGCGCCCATTCAACGTGAAATTGAGGAACAGCAAGAAGAAAACGATGAAATGGAGATGTAGTTATATACTGCACTCCTTTTTCAAATCTTAAGGCAAAATGCCTTAACGGAAAGGAGAAGAAAATGGAAAAAAGATATACATCTAATAGCAAGAGGATTGTTACATTCAGTCAGATCTTTGAAAGTGAAAAACTACGAAATCAACTAGATATACATCGAGAAGAATTAGAGGATTATATTGGATATTCTAATAAGATCTCGCAGGAGAAAACTCGCCAATTCTTAAACCAATATTTGCAACCTTTTGATTTTAAAATTTCTAAAGATTATACCTGCGCACACAATATCGGAAATAATCATCGCTATGATATCATCGATCTCGATGCGTTGGATGGTGTGGAAACTCACATAGGGTATCTTTCCATCAACAATTTGATGGGGTATTCCTGTGCACTGTATTTGGAAGATTTGGAAGAACATCGAATCAGTTCCAGCACCTATACTTTAGGACCTTATGGGCTACAGGTGAAAACACCTGAAGGTTGGTATGGATGGGATAATTATAATGTAGACCATAAAAAGAATTGGAATCTATCTAAAATGGAAAAAGAGCTGGAAATCCGCCAATTAATCCATGAGGCGATTGATCATAATCTTCTAGACGTTGTAAACGGATTTATCATGGTTCAAAAAGAAACTGAAGATCAAAGCAGATTGTGGATGCCCTGTACTTATGAAGAATGCATCGATGATTTGAAAAATGAAAAACAGTTTCAGTCTTTCAAAAGTGCGGTCGAAGAAGGAATCAAAACATCAAAATTAGACTTTTTTCAGAAAGCATATCTCGCTGTTGAAAATGCAATCCAAACAACTAACCAGTTTATGAAAGATATACCTGAAGAATTACAGGGAAAAGCTCTGGCTGAAGCTTTTGGAAAGTATATGAAAAATAGTGGAATCGAAATTCGATTCTGTGAGGCAGCTGAATATGATGAATATTATTGTGATTTTGATATGGGGTCTATAACTGCTACTTTTTATGTAAACCCAAAGGACAGAGGACATTTAGTGGATGGCTTTGAAATTTACGATTCTCATAGTGGCTATTATGGAAATTTAAGTAAAGAGGAAATTACTAAAAAGATTCGAGAGTTAGAGTCGCAAATGAAAGAAGATAACTGTATGGTGGATGAAGATGAATATGGTCCAGAACTGTAAGTGTAGAGATTTTTTACTGAACTGAAGGAGGAACAAAAATGAGTATAAAAATATATAGTCAAGATGAAAAACAGATACTTAGATCTTTGACACGTGAGGCAAGAAAGATATCATGCGCTGAGATTGCGGATAATGTTTATGGTCTTACTTTATACCGATCAAAAAAATCAGATCGGTATTTGCGCTGTTATGAACATCCGAGTATGGTATTTGATTTGAAAAACAATTTAGTGTTTCATGGTGCAAAGACAGGGGGCATGGGCCCATATGATTTCATATCTTTTTATGAGAACATGAGTTTACAACAAGCACGAGAAAAGTTAAATGAGTATTACAGGCAACGAGATCCAAGAAGTCTGCAATTATATCACTACAATCAAAAAACAAATGAGACATATATTCATCAGGGATTACTACTTCCAAGGAAATCAGAAGATTTGGAAAGCATCATACAGAACTTGAGTAAATACCATATTTCGGAAAATGTTGTAGACAATCTTGTGGAAGAAGGTATGCTTTATTGTTCAGAAAGTGGTCATTTGGTTATGGTTGGTTATGATAAGGATTCCTTGCCCGCTTTTGCAGTTATGTATGGTGTGGATGATAAACCATTCAAGGTTGAATGTCAGGGATCTCATACAAAGATCGGCTTTCTAAGGAAGAATGAAGAATCAAAAAATTTAGTCATTTGTTCTTCACCAATGGATGCTATGACCTATATGGCAATTGATCCAAATTCAAATGTTTTGGCTCCGCTAGATAAACAACATCTTATAGAAACTATTATGTACAACCTACAGAATGACTTAGTGCCGCATGGATGCAATGTACATTTTATGATTGGAAATGATGATAAATCAAAAATATTATTTGAAGAGTTTGAGAAAAGATATCGAAAGTATTCTTCAGAAGCTATAAGAAATGTATCTAACGTAGATCCAAGCAAAATCATAAAAGCATATATTTATCAAAATTCAGGCATCAAAACAACAGCCAATTACGATCAAACGCGTTATACAAATTTAAAGGATCTATTGGATCAGGCAGAACAGATCAAACAAACTTTAACGGTTACTCTAGAAGATGCTGTTGAAGCAACAGTTGTTGAGACAACAGCAGAAGAACTGACGAGTTAAGGCAATTTGCCTTAACAGGAAAGGAGAGGAAAATGATAGAAAGAGACAAAGTGTATAAGGGTGAGATAGAAGCAGGCGATCAAGTTTTCAAGGATATTTTTGAAAGCGGAGCGACCGAATATCACTACTATGACTTTGATAAAGAAGAACTACAAACTCTTTGGTTTAATCCTGACAGCAATGATGGACGAGGAACCATAAGGATTGACTATATTCCATTTTCTTTGATCCAGCAGAGATTTAACAAAGGGCAAAAATTTCTTTATCAGAATGACTTTTATGAACAAACATTTGATCAAGTTAGACATGAGTTTATTACTGATTTAGAGCAACTTTATGATCTGTTGGAGAATAAAGAAGTTGTGGAAGGTGTTGCACGAATTCCCTTGTCAACAATGATTGAAAGGATTAAAAACAAAATGCTGGAATCAGAAAATGCAAATGAATCTGAAGAATTGGAAGAAGATGAAATGGAGATGTAGTTTGTCTGCATCTCTTTTTGTATGTTAAGGCAAATTGCCTTAACAAAGAAAAATAGAGGAGGAGAAACAAAAAATGAACATTAAAAATTTAGAACAAAAAATTGAAGATTTAGCAATTGAAACTTGTACAGATGAAGAATGGAATTCTGTAGAAGATGAGGGGGATGAAGAAGATGCCTGAATATAATAACTTTAGTACAGACACAACCATTAATTCCAAAAACGTAAAGGAGAAGTTGGTAGAGTATTATATCCAGTCTTTGACGGAGAACAGAATACCGTGGAATCGCGGATGGGATCAAGAACAGGAACGTCCTTTTAACCCTATTAATCAAAGTAATTATCATGGAAATAATCTTCTATTACTTGAATTCGTAGCCATGATTAAAGGATATAGGGATCCAAGATGGTGTACGGTCAAACAAGCTAACAAGGAAGGATGGAAGATCAAACCAAAATCAGATGAAGTAAAAGCTTCAGGAGAAATTTATGGTGTACCGTTGCAGTATTGGATGCCTTGCATCGTAGATAAAAGAGGGAAACTAGAAAAATGGATCAGCTGGTCAGAATACAATGAAATGCAAAAAGATTCAAATGCAACGGAAGGTAAAAAAAATGGAATTAATTTAGATGTTCGATCCAAAACATTTTATGTTTTCAATGCGCAAGAAATTGAAGGAATCCCAGAGTATGATAGGCCAATACAGAAAACGAGAATTAATTCTATTCCATTTATTGAAAACTTGATTAAACAAATGCACGTTAAATATCAGGAACTGGGAAGTCAGGCTTATTATGATCCACATGCAGATTGTGTCGTAGTACCTGCAAAAGATTCATTCTATTCGGAATATAGCTACCATGCTACACGATTACATGAATTATGTCATGCGACCGGACATTCCAGTCGATTGGGGCGAAAAATAGAAAATCCGTTCGGATCTCAAAATTATGCGCGTGAAGAATTACGCGCAGAGATTGCCAGCAGCTTTTTGAGTCAAGATATTGGTCTTCCTGTCTCAGAAGAACATTTGAAGAATCATGCAGCCTATATTCAGAGCTGGATTCGAACATTAGAAAAAGATCCTAATGAACTTTTTAGAGCCATCAAGACAGCAGACGATATTGAAAAATATGTATTGAAAACTGGTGAATGGGAAAAAATAAGAGAGAAGTTGGAGGAAAAAGAGACTAAACCAGAACTTAATAAACTCAATGATATACATATTGATGGTTATTTAGGGACTTGGCATGAAATGATACGAGTAACGGCCAATGATGAGGAATTTATTGTATTTGAAAACGATGAATTTGGTAATCAAACTGCATTTGTGATTACGGACAAAGATTTGAATCCCATCACAGAAACCAATGGTGATATTGAAACAGCCATACAAGATTATTTAGAAATGGGACAGGATGAACCGGAGATGTAGATATGTGTTGCATCTCTTTTTGTATGTTAAGGCAATTTGCCTTAACAGGAGAGGAGTAAGGAAATGGAAACTTTAAAAACAAATAATGAGACATCATTGCAAAACATTGTAATGTTGGACGAAAACTCAAATCCGATGCCCTTGTTTTTGCATGTTGAACGAGAGGGTATCTGTTATTATGCAGATGAAAGTCAAGAAACTTTATATGGAATTCAAAAGAAAGAATTAAATCACTTATCTTTAATACAGAAAGATTTAGATCGATTATTTAAAAATCCGATTAGTGAAGAAAGTAAGGAGAAGGAACGAATCTGGATAGAAGCTCAAGAATGGAATATCGAGGAATCCATTTATGCATTCTTCTTGTTATACCATGATGAACCGGAGACATTTCAGTTTGTCAGTACAGATTTTATTGAGGGGTACAAGGCAAACATTCAGGAATTGCTGGAAGATAGAGAGTTTAATGAAAAGCCAGATTACGACCTTTTAATACCAATCGATGAAGTCGAACGATTAACCTATTTTAATGATGAAATACGAAATCAATTACATCGCTATACTGATTTGGAAGGAGAACTGCTGGTAGGAAAACGTTTTATTAACATGAATCAAAACAAAGATATACTTGAAGACATAGAAGAATTCCCATTTTCTAAAAACGGATATGCACGATGTCTTAGCCCAGATGGCAAATATTTTTTTATGAACATTGATGATGGAACAAGCTACATGATAGAAGGTCCGTTGAATCAGGGCATATTAAGTCAATTGATTAACATGTCCAAAGATATTCGTGAATATATTGAGCAAAACTGTCTAAGTGATCGAGAAAAGTTAGAAGATCATGACAAAGAAATCGAAAAATTTGAAGATGATGAAATGGAGATGTGAATAGAATTTAAAATGTTTCATTGTTATAATATATGTATTCAAGCAATTTACTAAAGAGAGTTGGTGAAAGTATGAAGATAAATAAACCTTTATTTCTAGAATTTAAGAAATACAAAAACTCACTGTATGACGATATTAAAGTCGAATTTTTGTATCACTCCAATAAAATGGAGGGTTCGACATTTACGAAAGAAGCTCTATATGATGTTGTTGAAAATAATATGATTCGAGGAAGTCATACGATCGATGATGTCATGGAGACTGTCAATTCTGTTGATTTGTTTGATCGGATTATTATGGACTGTGGAGTACCACTGACCAAGGAATTACTTTTCCAATACCACTCGATTTTAAAATCGAGAACTTCAGACGAAGTGAATGGATTGAGTGGCCATTATAAAACGATTATGAATCGAATTAGTGGAAGTCCTGTGCAAGTTGCGTATCCCAAAGAAGTTCCATCAGCAATGGAAGAACTTCTTGAAAAATGGAATACTTTGAATAACGTTACATTAGAAGATATTTGTGCCTTCCACTCAAGATTTGAACATATCCATCCATTTCAAGATGGAAATGGAAGACTTGGACGTTTTATCATCCTGAAGCAGTGCATTGAAAATGACATTGATCTAATCGCCATTGATGATGATTTTAGTGAAGCCTATAAATTGGCTTTAGAAAGATCACAAACTCAGGGAGACATCAAATCGTTAGTACAAATTTTAGGGCACTGTCAAGAACGTTTGGAGAAAAAACTAGCTCCTTATAAAGAGAGCATTGTTCTGTTGGAAAACGAGTTAAAAAAAGGTGAGGAAGAAGAAAACAATGAAATGGAGATGTAGTTTGATTGCATCTCTTTTTATATCTTAAGGCAATTTGCCTTAACGGTCATGTAAACAGAAGTTGCATGGCCTTTTTTATGGAAGAAGGGATGAAATGAAAGAATATACGGAGATATCGTTATTTGATGTAACGGATGCTTTTCCGGATGAAGATGATAATGAGATATCTCAAAAAATGATTGACAGCCAATTGCAGAGAGGAAGTGGATTTGTCGGCGGAAAAACAAGAATCTATAAATGGTTTCAAGAGGAGCACACGGAAATCGAGAATCAAAAATTTCTTGCTAAAGAATATGGCTTAGGCGGATGGTCAACCGATTTTGGCTGGTTGCATCATGATTCTAAGGGGTTACGTTTTGTGAAATATGACAGGATTAATAAACATGATATTGCGGAAATAGGATTATCATGGGTAGAGGTTTCTAAAAGAATACAGACTTTAATTGCTGTAGATCAATATTTAACACCAGAGGAAATGGCGGAAATGTTGAATGTAAATCAGGATATTGAATCTGATTCAGAGGATTGGGTACTGGATATATAAGTTAAGGCAATTTGCCTTAACAGAAAGGAGTGTATTTGAGATGGCATTAGAATCTAAGAATATAAAAGTCAACACAGTTGAGAAATTAAAACAAGTAATACAAGACAATATCGAAAATTATATTGTCAATATTGAAATTCAAATCGAATCAGAGGATCCAAAGCATGATGAATAATAAAACATATGGATTAAAAGAAGTGAATGTTCGCCTCTGCCTAAAAGAAGGGAATACATTGTATTCTCAAAATGAAATATGTACTCCCAAGGATGCGGTATCCATAATGAAAGATGTTTTAATAGAGATGGATCAGGAAATTGCTTTGGTTGTCAATGTGGATACAAAAGGCAAACCTATTAACTTTAGTATGGTATCTATGGGGGATATTAACCGGAGTTTAGTTTCGGTTCGAAATGTATATAAAAGTGCTATTTTATCTAATGCAACCTCAATAATACTTTTTCATAATCATCCCAGTGGTGATACACAACCAAGCATTGAGGATTTTAATGTAACAAATCGAATAGTTGAAGCAGGAAAACTGTTGGGGATTTCTTTATTGGATCATATCATTGTAGGAGCTTTTGATGGTAGGGAATACAGCTTTCGAACAAGTAACCCTGATATATTTGAAAATCGAATACGAGAAAATGTTTTAGAATCACTTTTAGAAGATTCAGAAGTTGAAGAAGAGGATGAAATGGAGATGTAGATTGTCTGCATCTCTTTTTAGATATTAAGGCAAATTGCCTTAAGAAGGGAGAAATCAAATGAAGGAACAAAAAACATTATTTAACGAAGGACAACAAGAGCAAATTCGAAAAGCAAAAGAGTACAATCTAGACGAAAAACAAATACAAAGGATTGCCAATTCTGACTTTGATTGGGAACAGATGATGGAAATACGTCTGGGTTATCAAAATGGATTGACTGAGGAACAAGTGCAAATGTATGCGAAACCAGAATACAATTGGAGACAAATGCACGCTATTCGATACGGATTTAAAGAGTACAATTTGTCCATAGATCAGGTAAATCTATATGCAAAGCCAGAGTTTTCTTATGAACAAATGAAAGGAATACTGCAAAGTTTATATTTAGAGGAAGAACAGCAAAGATTTCAGAATATCGAAAGTCATTCTATTGAGTCTGAAGAAGAGGAAGAGGATGAAATGGAGATGTAGTTTAACTACATCTCTCTTATGTTAAGGCAATTTGCCTTAATTTGCATAAAGTTTTACATTGTTTTATTTGCAATTTAGTAGGAAGGATATTATTATGCGAAGAAAGAAGAAAGTAGAGGTAAAAGAACATGATAATCGATTCAGACAACTATCGTTCTTTGAATTATTTGGGGATGATTTCAGCAGTGACAGTTCTAAAATTATTGAAGGAGAACAACAATCTACTTTATACGGGTTTGAAACAGAATGGGAAACTGGAGAATCTAATCAATCAGCTTCATCGAGAAATCAATACCCATTACGGCCAAGTGCTGGAGGAAATCGTTTCTCTGAATCCGATGGACGAATTGATGGATTTTCAACAGAAACTGCAGTACAAACAGAGAGTGACATCACAGGCGAGGGAACTTACATACCAGTGGATCATGACATTGAAAGTGATGAAGCCGAAGTATTACGCAGAATACATCTAGAATCGAATGTCTTATCCACAGAAAAAAAGATTCAATATAATATTGAAGCGATACAAACCTTAAAAACAATATTGAAAGAAGACAGAAGGGCAGGCTATGATGAAAAGCTTGTCCTTTCCCGTTTTTCCGGTTGGGGTGGATGCCCACAGGTATTCAATGAAGATGATGAACTTTTTATTCACGAAAGAACAACTTTGAAAAATCTTTTATCAATTAAAGAATATCAAGATGCCAAAGCATCCACCTTAACTTCCTTTTATACGCCCTTACCTATTATACAAAGTATTTACAATATTTTAGATCATATGGGATTTAAATATGGAAAAATACTAGAAACATCGATGGGCACAGGTAATTTTATCGGACTGATGAACGATCAAATGTATGCAGACTCAGATCTTTGCGGTGTAGAACTGGATGGTATCAGTTCATCCATTGCAGGACTTTTATATGATCGGGTTTCTGTTCTCAATACCGGATATGAAGCCAATCCTTATCCGAAAAATCATTTTGATTTGGCAATATCAAATGTACCTTTTGGTACTTATAAAGTGCATGATAAAGATTTTAACCAATATCCGTTTTTTATCCATAATTACTTTTTTGCCAAGGCATTATCGCAGGTGCGTAATGGGGGAATGATTGCTTTCATTACATCTACGGATACGATGGATGGTACAAGTGGAATCATGGATTATATAGCGGAAAGAGCTGACTTATTAGGAGCTATTCGTTTACCCAACAGTACATTTATGCAGAATGGAGCAAATACACAAGTTGTATCTGATATTATCTTTTTGCAAAGAAATGATGAAAAGGTTCAAAAACAAGAAGTGTATCAGGAAAGAGTGCTTGTAACAGAACATCGAAACATGAATCGTTACTTTATTGAAAATCCGGATATGATTTTTGGAACGATCGGTGAGAGAAAAACACAATTTGGAAACTATGAGTTGACAGTGAATGGTGATGTATCTAAATTACAGGATTTGTTTGATAAAGTTTTATATAAATTTCCTAAAAATATATATAAAGAGCAGGAACAAGAAGAAAGCAATCGAGAATTAATATCCATAGATATTGAACATTCCATGTACCCTATCAATTCTTATTTTGTAGAGGATTCAAAACTCTATTTTCGAGCTGAAGACTACTATTATCAGGTACATACAAAAGATGATGTCACCAGTGATGAAATGCCGGATGATTACATTGTATTGAAGACGAAAAAAGACCTTGATAAAGTGAAAAGGATGGTGGAGATTGTAAATTCAACCTTGCAGGTAATTGATTTACAACATCGAAACGTAGAGGAAGAAGCCTATCTAAAGGCAAGAGAAGAATTGAATCAAAGATATGATGATTTTGTCAGACTCTATGGAGCACTTCACAAAAGAACGAATCTTCCTTTATTGGAAGATGATCCAAATGCCTATGTGATTGAGTCGCTTGAAGAATACAATCCCAAAAATAATGTAATCAAAAAAGCCGATCTCTTTTTTGAGCGTACCATAAAACCAAGATTAGAGATCAAGCATGTTGAGAATCTTCAAGATGCAGTTCGTTTATCATTAGATACTTACGGTGAAATAAATTTGGGGTATATGAGTTCCATTTACGCAAAGTCAGAGGATAAGTTATCACAGGAATTATTAGATTCTGGATTCGTTTTTAAAGACCCGTTAAATACAAAACTTATTTTGGCAGACGAATATCTAAGTGGAGATATTTATAAAAAAATAGAAATCGCTAAATCCCAAGGTTATCAGGAAAATCGGAAAGCGTTGGAAAACGTTCTACCGGAAAGACTGGAAGCCGAAGATATCAAGGCTCAGTTAGGAAGTACATGGATACCGACCGAATATGTTCAAGAATTTGTGAATATGATATTTAAAGAAAACCGATATGGAACTGCTAAAATAGATTATGATGCAATCACATCCCAGTATTATGTGTCTAAGCCAAATATTTGGAGTATGTCGGCCGAAGCAAAAGAAACATGGGGCGTGGCTACGTCTGAAGGTGTGGAGTATCCTAAGAGGCAACCAGACTATTCCGGGTATGATTTGATCGATGATATTTTAAATTCAAGAATACCGACTATTAGAAATTATTGGGATGAGTGGAATGGTGAGAGAAACGTGGTAAGAAGTGAAATGAATGCGGAACGTACCAGCGCTGCTAGAGATCTTGCTGAACAATTAGAAGAACAATGGGAAGAATGGTTGTATTCTGATTATGATCGAAAACAAAAGTTGGTGGATATCTATAACCGAAAATTTAACAATATTCGACTTAGAAATTATGATGGATCTTATTTATCGTTTCCGGAGATGAATTGTACGATCCAGCTGGAATCCTATCAAAAGAATGCGATTGCCAGAATCATGGATACTAATAGCAATACCTTGTTATGGCAACAGGTGGGAGCTGGTAAAACCTTTGAAATGGTAGCGGCCGGTATGGAAATGAAGCGATTGGGAATACGACAGAAAATACTCTATGTTGTTCCCAATCATTTGATATCACAATGGCAAAAGGAATTTCTGACATTATATCCGAATGCTAAGTTGTTGGTTGCTACAAAAAAAGACATGGCGAAAAATAACCGGCGTATTTTTGTGAACAAGATTGCAACAGGGAATTATGATGCAATCATCATGGCACATTCCAGTTTTAAATTATTGGCTGTGGGGAAAGAAAAAGAAATTGAGTTTCTGGATCGGACGATTACACAAATTCAGGATGCTATTGAATCTATGCGTTATAATTACGAAAAAAATACAACTCGAATCGTCAAACAGCTGGAACGAACAAAGAGATCAATTGAATCTAATATAAAAAAATTGACTGATACGAAAAGAGATGAGACACTGATTCCTTTTGAAAAATTAGGAATCGATTATATGTTTGTTGATGAAGCTCATGAATTCAAAAACTTGTATATCTACACTTCCATGAGAAATGTAGCCGGAATACAGACACAGCATTCACAAAAAGCCAGTGATATGTATATGAAGTGTAGGATCCTTCAGGAAGATGGGGGAGGGATTTGTTTTGCGACAGGAACTCCCGTTACAAATACGATGGCTGAATTGTACAATATGCAACGATTCCTTCAGGAGGAAGAGCTAAAGAATATGGATATTCACTGTTTCGATGCATGGGCAAAAGCATTTGGTAAAGTAATCAATTCTTTTGAAATCAGTGTAGATGGGTCTCGATTTGTCAATCGAAGTCGGTTTTGCAAGTTTTTTAATGTAGTAGAACTCATGACTCATTTCAGAACTGTAGCGGAAATTCAGACCTCTTCCATGTTGAGAAAGGAATTGGAAAATTCTACTTTAGGAAGGAAAAATGCAATTCCTCCAAAGCATATTGACGGAAAGCCACAAGTTATTGCAATTGAACCTAGTGAAGATCTGGAAAAGTATATATCGAATATTGTTGATAGAACGGAGGCAATCCATACAGGGAATGTTAACCCCTCTATTGACAATATGTTGAAGGTGACAACGGACAGTAAAAAAGCGTCTATTGATTTACGACTGATTGATCCCAATTATCCGGATCAGGAAAATGGAAAACTCTGGAAAATCGCACATCAAGTTTACGAAGTTTATCGTGAATATGATGAATACAAAGCTACTCAGTTAATATTTTGTGACTCTTCCACGCCAAAAGCAGGTCAGGAATCCACTGCTACATTTACAAATGTATATCATGATTTAAAAAATAAAATGATGGGGCTTGGTATTGCAGAAAATGAAATTGCATTTATTCATGATTACAATACAGAAGTATCCAAATTAGATCTGTTTGAAAAAATGAATAAAGGAAAAGTTCGTGTACTGTTTGGTTCCACTGCAAAACTAGGCGCCGGCACGAATGTTCAGGATAGACTGATTGCGGTACACCATGTCGATGTGCCTTGGAAAGCAAGCGATATTGAACAGCAAAATGGACGGGCTTTTCGTCAGGGGAATATGTTTAAAGAAATCTATGAATTTAGATATGTGACCAGGGGATCTTTTGATGCCTATTCTTGGCAGATGGTGGAAACAAAATCCACCTATATGCAGCAGTTATTGGAAGGCTCAGGCGATAAACGCGAGATAGAAGAGGACAACCAAAATTCGTTCAGCTATGCGGAAGTCAAAGCCATTGCTTCTGGGAATCCTATCATCAAAGAAAAATTTGAAGTGGACAATGAAGTAAAACGTCTGGAAGGTTTACGAAAATTGTATTTACGTAAAAAATATAAAGCACAGGATGATCTTGTATTGATTCCTAAAACAATTAAGATGGATAAGCAGGCTTTAGAAGTATTAAAAGTAGAAGTTGAATATTTTAAAGAGGAAGTATCAAAAATGAATTTGGATACTTCTTTTTTGTTTGTCAATGAATTTGGGAAGACATATAAGAGTATGAAAGAGGCTTGGGAATACATTGAAAGTAAATACAAGGACACGCGATTAAAAGATTTCCAAAGAACATATGTCGGTGATTTTATGAAAGCAAAACTTTGGATTGATATTGGAAAAGCTGGAGAGGGTTATATCATTCAAATCGAAACCCCGGTACGTACCAGAAAAGTTGATGCCTGCAATCCCATAGGTAGAGTGAATTTTGCGAGGATACAAAAAAAGATTGAAGAATTTGCATTGGATTATAAGCACGTTTCAAATGGCTTGGAAAAGTTAGAGAATGACTTAAAAGTATCACAGGAAATTTTGAACACACCTTTCCAATACGAAGACGAGCTAAAGACAATGCGAACAAGGCAAAGAGAAATCAACGATATACTAAATCAAGAAAATCAAACACCTGTTTTACCTGAGGATATAGAGGAACAGTGTATGATGAGTGTTTAAAGGAGACTGACACAATAAAATCCAAAAAACCATATCAAGCAGAGACCAGCATTTTCGATATATGTGAAAGAGTAGTCATCATATGAATTTATCCTTATGTACATTCGAAACATGGTATCTAAGAATATAAAATAATAAAATAAAACTTGCATGCCATTAGCGAGTAAGAAATCAAGAGTAGGAATTGTATTTCCTGTCAAGTTTAAAAGTGATGAAAGAATATCATTTAAAGCTGTAAATTGACCAAAATCTAAAAAATAAAAGAACGAGCTTCCACAGATAAGTAGCAACAACAAGATAAGGCAATTTTCTACAAAATACTCTTTAGTATTTGAAATTTCATCCTTTGAAAAAAGAAATATAAAAATATTGATGGCCAAACAAAAAAACCACGTAAATTTCCCATAAGAAGCATGTAGAATATTTGGCATCCCTAAAAATACCAGAAAAAAGGGCACTTTTGAGTTTGAAATATATTTTAAATACTTTGATATAATTGAAGCAATGGTTTCCATGCTATACCTCACTTTCTATTTATCTATTATCTAAATATTTAGAGTTGTTTCAAATGTTATGACCTGTGTAATTACGAATTAGAGTTAAGGCAATTTGCCTTAACTCTATGATTATTTGTATAATGAGAAAAATAGATAAGGCAATTTGCCTTAATGGAAGGATATGGATATGAAGTTTATTGATGCCATAAATAAATCAAAAGAATATTATGAAAATTTTATTACTCGAAGCGTAAATGATTCAAATCGTATAGAGGGAAATACCCTATCGTATGTGGAAACATATGCAATCATTTTTAATGACAATACATTTACACTCAAGAATGCTAAACCGAGAGAAATCTATGAAGCTATCAATCTAAAATATGCACTTACGGAATCATTACGTGTTTTAAAAACGGACGATAATGAAATGAGTTCACCGCTTATTATTCATATAAACGAAATCATTAATCATAATATTAAAGATACAAGTGGATTTAGAAAGATTCCTGTTTTTATCAATGGTGCAGATTTTGTACCATGTGATGCCGGAGACGTTCCCAGAAGAATGCAGGAGCTATTATATTTATACCGGACAGATCAAAGGTCAATATTAGAACGTATTGCAGATTTTCATATCCAGTTCGAACATATCCATCCTTTTGAAGATGGAAATGGAAGGACAGGACGTGTATTGATCAATCATGAATTGATACGATACAATGAAACGCCGATTGTTATTCCACAAATGAGAAGAACCGAATATTTTGAATATTTATCGAATTATGATACGGACGGTATGGTTCGTTTCTTTAAGGAACTGCAGGAAGTAGAAGAACAAAAAATAGAGCAATATTGTGGTTTCTTGGAAGAGCAAGCTGACGAAATAGCTCAAAGATAGATAATAAAACACTAAACACTTATATTAAGGCAAATTGCCTTAAAAGGAGAATGAAATGAAAAGTAAAATCCTAATTCTGAAAGAAGAACTATTAGACCAAAAAGTAAGAAAAATCAAAGGAAGCATTTACCATTGGTCGCAGGTTACATTTGCTTTTAATTCAAATAAGATAGAAGGAAGTCGATTGACAGAAGACCAAACAGAACAAATTTTTGATACGAACAATGTATTTGCAAAAAAAGAGAATGATTTGTTACATTTAGATGATTTGATTGAGGCCAGAAATCATTTCAAATTGTTTGACTTTATGCTGGATACAATAGATGAGACAATCACAAAAGATTATCTGATCAAATTGAACACCATTCTGAAGAAAGGAACATCCTATGAAGATGACCCTAGATATAATGTTGGCGGTTTTAAAACAAGACCTAATATTATTGGCGTATTTAACGTGATTCATACATCAAAACCGGAGGATGTTGGAAAGGATATTGATCAGTTGCTGGAACATTATAATTCTTTATCGAGTTTACAGTTTAAAGATATCGTGTCCTTTCATGTGCAATTTGAAAGAATTCATCCTTTCGGAGATGGAAACGGCCGTGTCGGTCGGATGCTGATGTTTAAACAATGTCTTGAAAATGATATTATGCCTTTTATTGTGTTAGATAGAGATCGAGATTATTATATGAGAGGACTCAGTGAGTGGGACAGAGATCAAACGTATTTGATGGAAACATTGCACATGCAGCAGGATGTGTATTTAGATGTTTGTCAGCAATTAGAGATTCTTGAAGAAATGGTTGATGAGGAAGATGAAATGGAGATGTAGATTGACTACATCTCTTTTTGTGTGGTAAGGCAAATTGCCTTAACTATTAAACCGTCGTAAAATCATATTCAAAGAACGACAGATTAAATTTCGGTAATCCAAATATTTTTTGCAAAATATGATGATTTAGTAAAGAAATATGATATCATGAATGACGACAAGAGGGAAAAGTATGAAATTAAATATAGAGAATTTTGCAAAAATAAAAAACGCAAATATTAACTTTAATGGAATTACAGTTATTGCTGGAGAAAATAATACAGGTAAGAGTACGGTAGGAAAAATAATGTTTTCTCTATTCAATTCTTTTAATTGCATGGATGAAAAAATTAAGAAGCAAATAAACTTTTCATTGATCAATCAGCTACTTAGAACTACTAACATTGAGTTTGAAAGATTAGATGTCTTAGAATCTATTTCTAAAGAGCTAATTAAGGCAGACTTATCTGATGGTAAACATTCTATAGAAAATATCCTTAAGAATTATTCTAGAATTGTTAAAATAGTTGATAAAAAGGGAATAGATGAAATATGGAATATCTTAAATTATGATGAAGATAGATTAAAAAGTCTCATCATACGAGGAATTTTTGATCGAGAGTTTCATCAACAATATTATTCTCTAGTATCTAAAATTGAATCATTTAAACTTTTATTAGTAGTTAAAAATACTACACTTGAGGTTAGTTCTCTAAATAATCAAATTACTTCAAAAAAATCATTTGATTTGACTAAAAAGTGTATTGTTATTGATGATCCTTTCGTTTTAGATAAACTTCCATTAAGGAAAAGAAATAAAGAATTTTTAGAACAGCTTATGGATCAAACACGAGAGTACTCACATAGTAGTTATCTGGTTAAATTGCTAGAAGAAGGACGAGAAAAAAGTGACATATCATTGATAACACAAGATATTTTGTCATCTAGAATAGAAAAATTTCTCAATTTAATAAAAGAGCAAGTACATGGTGATTTTATTGTTCGAGATAATAAACTTATGTTTCATAATGAAAAAAATGATTTTGATATAAGGTTATCGAATCTTTCAACAGGTGTAAAATCTTTTGCTATTTTACTAAAGCTGTTAGAAGATGGTCAGATAGAAGATAACTCTATGATTGTTCTAGATGAACCGGAAGTACATTTACACCCAAAATGGCAGCTGATTTATGCGGAATTACTTGTTTTGCTTCAAAAAGAATTTGATCTAAACATTTTAATTACTACACACAGTCCATATTTTTTAAATGCAATTGAAGTATATTCAAAGCTTTATAAAATAGAAAGTAGATGTGATTATTATCATTCTTTCTTAGATGAGGAAGGATATGCCACCTTTAAACACGTGAACGGTAATGTAGAAGATATCTACAAGCTTTTGGCTGAGCCTTTTGATATCTTACAAGATCTTGAGGAGAAAATCGATGACGAAGATTGATTATTCTCCATTCATTAAATCGTTACGGGATTGTTCGCTCGATACGGACAGTGATGAATATATGGTTGAAGATTGCTCGAATGTCATTTGTTTTGACGATTTTATAAGAGAATTTTTTCAAACAATATCTAAAAATGAACCACCATCTTCGGTAGATACAATTTGTATGATTGATGAGGAGGTTTATTTGATAGAATTTAAGAATGGAAAGATATCTCGCAAAGAAAAGAAAAATATATGTTCAAAAATCGCAAATAGCTTGCTCGTAATGTGCCATAATGAAAATAGTAATCTAATATGTAAGTTAAATTTTATGCTGGTGTATAATGAAGAAAAAAACGGGGAGACTAAGAGCAGTCATAGAATTAAAACTGCTATTAGAGGACTTGCCAATACTCCAACGGTTATGTTCAAATTAGGAAAATATAAATCGACTTATTTTAAAGAGGTAAAAACATTTACTAAAGATGAATTTGCTCGATTTATAAATGGAAAGAAAATCAGTTGCAAGTTGTTTTTTAACTAAAATTTTAAGTTTTAAAGGGATGTTGAAGTAGAACAACATCTCTTTTTGTATGTTAAGGCAATTTGCCTTAACGGAAAGGAGTTATATATGTTGAAGTCTTTGAAAAAGACAATCGTATATTCAGAGAAAGAAACCAAAGAGATAATAGAAAGCCAGATGAAAATACTCTGCGAAATGTATGGCTTTACTACATCAAAAATTATAGAATCGATGATACTTTGTAATATTGCACCGCAGCATCCAAGGGCATCAATTTGGAAAGCAATACAAAGTGACAAAAGCTCAAAAAATGGGCAAAAATCATAGAAAAAAGCAAAAAAACATTTTATACATCTTGTGGAGTTGTTTCAAGATATATAAAATTCTCAAAAAAGTTGAGAATTTTCTCAAAAACGTCGAAATTCTCAATTTAAAAAAGTAATTTTTATTCCCAAAAATGTGTCGCAGGGATGCTAAAATGGTATCATAGAAGAAATATAGGTATGAAAAAAAGACAAAACGAAGTCCTTTTTGAAGGTATATTCTTCTTATGGTGAGGTTGAAATAATCTCACTTTTTTTATGATTTAAGGAGAAAAATGAACTGTGATTGAGAGGAGAATGTAATGCATAAATTATATAAATTGACAAGTACAGATGAGAGAGATAAGGCTATTCGTTTTCTTTTAGATAGAAATTATAATTTCATTACAAGGAAGTTTTTTTATCCCAAAAATACGGATTGTATATGTATTGATTTTACAAACCAACTATTAAGTTTTTGTTTGTTTGTAAAGACCTTTCCCAAAGACGGGTATGATCAATTGAAAACGGATGTGAAAAATTATGAAGTTGTATTGAAACGCAAATCAAAAAAAGTCGAAAGAGGGTTATGTGATATTGTTAAAAAAGATTATATGGATTGGAATACGGAGTCACATAGGGAATTGATAAATGCTGTAAAGAGCGATCGACGTTTTTTAGAATCACTCGATCTAAAGTCATCCATTGATGAGAATTTGCACAGTTGGTTTGATCATCATGATATACAAAGATTGGAAGTAGAACATTATAAGATTTAGCTGGTCAGAATGATAGCATATTTATAAAAACGTAATTTTTATTCCCAAAAATGTGTCGTGAATCTGTTAAAATGATATCATAGAAAAAATATAGATATAGTTCCAATAGAAACAAAAGAATGAGGTGGAATGATGTCACATAATGACTTAAAGAAAACAGTATTGTTCACAGAGAAAAGTATTAAAGATTCAGTCGATCAAAGAGTAGAAGAATTGGAAAAATTAACTGGAATCAAAAAATCACGAATCATGGAAGCTGCATTGGTTTCACAATTACTTCCACAACATCCGAAAGCAAAAATATGGTACAACATTCAACTCATCTGTGAACAGAATGGAAGGAAGGAGGAAAAAGAAGATAGAGCCTATTAAAAAAGACAAATCCATTCAGATAGGTCATGTTACTTTTTATTATGACTTTAAGTTGACTCGAAAGATTTATTCATCTTTAAAGGGGGTTGTCAACGAGGCAGAAGAGGACTATTATACAGCTTACTTCGATGCGGATAGACTTGTTATTTATTGATACATACCAAGATGAGAGAGGTGAATGCAATGATATTAGAAATACTACTGAGTCAAGACAGGGCTTTAGAACATGGCATTGATTTACAACAGTGTTATCAGAAGTTGGATGATTATATGATAAAAAAAGGAATGAAAAAGATTTCCGGAGGTGTCTATGATGGGGAGGATGAAAAAGCATTCTTTGTCAATTGGGATTTATATCGAAAATTACCAAAAACGGATTGGTTTTGGAAAGCGATTAAAGCTTGGTATTGCCGAGAAGAAGGAAATGAAATGAGTGACAGGGTAGATTATATTGCCGAATACGTAAAATTTCATCCAGAGGTTATAGAACAATATGGCATCGAGAAAAGCAATATATGAAATAGAATTTTATTAAATAACAAGTTAAGGCAAATTGCCTTAACGGAAAGGAGAAGAAAATGAATTATAGTTGTATTAGTGGTCGAGTAACTAAAGACATTGAATTGCGGAAGACAAAAGATGGAAAATCATCTATACGATTTACCGTGGCCGTCAATCGAAGAATAAAGGATGCGGGAGCTGACTTTATACCTTGTGCAGCATTTGGAAAGACCGCCGATTTAATCTGTCGCTTTGCACAAAGAAAAGGAAGTCGTGTTTGTTTGGAAGGACATTGGCAATCTGGAAATTATGTAGATAAGGCAGGGAAAACTGTTTATACATTAGAGTTGATTGTGGATCGTTATGAAGCCATTGATTTTGGAGAAGTTGCGACTAAAGAAGGAATCGCAGAAGAACCACAGGAGCCTATACAGAGCAGTATGGATGAAAGTATGAATGAATATGGGACTGGTTTTCCATTTTAAATTTTAAGAATTGTGGCATTGCATCAGGCGGCTGGATCGTTCAGTCAGAACCTTTTTTCTTATTTTCATCAACTTCCGCTTGTTGCATATAAGTCCACATTTTTGTTCATTTAAGTGGCATTGGATAGTTATTTAAAAAACTCTATCTCCAAACAAGCTTATAAAAGATTATCCATGTAAGTCCACTTAAATTTGTAAAAGGTGAAAAAAGGTAATTTTTATTCCCAAAATTGCTTTATTTCCATGATAAAATGAAGACAACAAAGGAGATATGAGATATGAAAACCATGAATCAGAGACAAAAAGTCGGTGTTGGTGCAGGAATTATCCTAATCATTGTTGTTTTGGCCTCGTTCTTCGCAATCAATAGTTCTCATCCAAAAGAAACGGACTATGAGAAGTATGTAACCGGACTGCGGAACTGGACAGTTGAAGCAGATACAAAGGAAGCGGACTTCTTAAAGGGAGTTACGTGGGACAAGAAATATATCAAAGATGTCACGGTGAATGACAAAAATGTAAATCTAACCAAAGAAGGTACATACGCTTTGACCTATACGATTGATGTTCTTAAAAAAGATGTAAAAGACGTGAAAGTTAAGAAAAAAGTCAAGGTCATTTCTAAAGAAGAAGCTAAAGAAGAAGCGGAAAAAGGTGAGGAAGTGGTAACCGAAGAAGGAATCAAAAACGAAAAGTCGGAAGATGATCTTAAGAAAGCGGAAGAATCAAAGAAAAAAGAAACATCAAGCAGAAATACTTCTGACGAAAATAAAACCTCAAATAAAAAAGCTCCGGCACAGAATAAAAACACAGAAACTTCCAAATCAAGCAGTACGAATATCAATACTTCAAAACCAAAATGTAGAACAGAAACCATCACCATTCCTGAACAAGGACATAATGAACGCTATCTAATTAGTGATGCTGTTTATGAAGATAGACCAGTATATAGAACAGAAGTAAGAACTTATTCTCGAGATACAGGGGAAGATATAACTGGTCGGGTAACTCAGTATATCTCCTCTTTGATGAGTAAAGCACAGGCTGAAGGTACATTGGATAATTATACATTTGCTTCATATGAGAAAGCCATCCAAGTGCAGGTAAGTACGGAGCGTGTAAAAGTTAAAGATGCTGTATATGGTGAACGCTGGGTAGTTGATAAAGCTGCACGAACAGAAACTAAGCAGGTATGTGAGTAAATATTACTGGAAGTATATACAAAAACTTAATTCACTTGGCATTAGAAAACCAAAATATGAAACTGTAGATTCACACCTTCTAGAAATACAGATACAAATTAGATTTTCTATGTAAGTCCAGTCTAAGTCCAGATCTAGATCTGGGCTTTTTCATTGATAAGGCAAAATGCCTTAACGGAAAGGAGGAAAGGATAAGAGCTATATAGAAATGAATGTAACAAATTATGCTGGATGAAGTGGTCCCCTTCTTAAACAGGGCATTGCAGATGATAGATCTGCTTTTTTATTGCAATAAAAAAGAGAGATGAGGAAAGATAAGGTGATGAATGAACGTTAAACTTTGAAAATTGTTTATATTGGTAATCTATATGCTTAGAATTTGAGAAAGAAATTGAATGATTGAAACAGAAAGGATAAATTTATGCAGAAAATAAAAATAATTATTCAAAAGTCTCTTGCTATTTTGGCAACTTTATTGATGACATTTCAATACACTTTACCAAATATAACATTAGCACAAACTACATCAAAATTTGATGTGGTAGTGCAAGGCAATGGGCAAGCCGTTATAAGTGACAGTCAAGGGACATACAATGTTAATCAAGGCCATCCATTATCTATAACGAAAGATAATGGGGAAGAAGTCATGTTAAAAGTAGAAGAACAGATAGGAGTTCAACTTTCAGCTATCACCTTAAATGGTGTAGCAATGTATGACTATAATGGAGGGAATAGCTATGAACATGTATTCATGGCCACTGAAACAGATAGTCGAGTAGTAATTCAATTCGACGATGTTGAAAAGGAACAACCATCCGAAAAGGACGACATACAGCCTTCTGCGTCAGTGACAGAAGAAAAATCATCTGCACAGGATTCAGATGTTGGCCAGTTGAAACGAAGAGTAGCGCGTGCCAATGATGCCGGAGGTACCGGCGGTAGTAGTGGTCACGGCGGTGGTACATATGGTGTTGGTGTTGTATGGGCCATACGAGATGACAATGGAGCTGCTTTTGGATATGTTACAGAAAATGATCCAACTCCAGTAATCAACACCATTCACAGTCAATTTGACTCTAAAATCGCAGAAGTAGATGTTCCAATTTATGATGCAGGTGATAGTGGCACTATAACTATGATGACCAATGCATTGAATCAGGCAATTAAGGAATGTAGACAAAATTATATCCAAATGTTTGGTAGTGATCAGGGGTTTAAACCTCGATTGGTGGCAGTAGGTATTGCCAGAAATGAACAGCTTAATCGCTACTCTGCTGCGAATCTGTCCGTTGATTCTGTTTGGAATGCTTCTTGGAATGGAGCTGCCAGCGGATTGGTATTGACACACAGCGATCAGAATTATACTACTGCTAGCAGTTTCCACAATGGCTCCCAATCGTTAGACTCTATGGCAAAAGTAGATCTCGCGGGTAATTCTAATATTCGTCTCATTGTTTTAGATGAAAGTCAGCCATTCCCGGCAAAGGGAAACTTACAAATCAGTAAGTCAAGTGCATTACCATCTATTACGGATGGCAACAGCTGCTATGGCCCTATGGAAGGTGCAAAGTACGGACTTTATTCCGACGCCAATGCAACCAACCAAATTGGAACATTTACCATTGGATCTGATGGAAACTCTAATGTTATTGAGAACCTAAGTCCAGCGACTTATTATGTGAAGGAACTAAAAGCTCCTAAACATTACGCATTGGATCAAAATATCTATCCAATCAATGTAGTGAGTGGTCAAACAGTGAAGAAGTCTTTTACAGACATTCCTCAAACAGACCCTATTCCTATTTTATTAGGGAAAACAGATAGAGTAACTAATCGTAATAAACCACAAGGTTCAGCTTCATTAGAAAACGCTGAGTTTACAGTGAAATATTATGATTACTTGTCAAATGATGGTGAAGGAGGTAGTCCAACAGACCCAGCAACTTTAACAGAAACGTTAGAGCCGACAAGAACATGGATAATTAGAACAGATAACAATGGTTATGCATTGTTAAGCGATTCATATAAAGTTTCTGGAGATGATTTTTATTTAACACCTTCAGGGGATGTTACATTTCCATTGGGAACAGTAACCATTCAGGAAACAAAATCACCCAAAGGATATAAGTTGAATGAAGAAATTTTTGTTAGAGAGATTACCCCTGATGGAAATGCTAGATTTGTAGAAACATACAATGAACCAATTGTTCAGGAAGAAGTTCATCATGCCAAATTTACGTTGGTGAAATTCATCACAGACGCAGATGCTTCTGAAATTGTTAAGCCAGAAGTTGGAGCAGAATTTACTGCTGTATTAGAAAAATACTTTACCGAAGCTAACGGTGATATGGTTACTGCATTAGAATTAGCAAAAGCTAATGGAACAGACATGGAATATGCTGTTCTTAAGACGGATGAACGTGGTGAAGCTGTATCTAATGATCTAGCGTTTGGAACGTATGTTGTAAAACAAACTTCTGTTGGTGAAAACGGAACTGAATCTTGGGAATTTGACCAAACATTCAAAGTCGTTATTGCAAACGAAGGCAACGAAACCGTATCATATGGTGAATTACAAGACGGACGTAAAATTGACCAATCGTTTGATAAGATGGTCCACTTTTATATCAACAACATCCCATTCACTTCTGGTTTAAAGATTGTGAAACAAGATGCTGATTCAGGTAAAACAGTAAGTTTGAGCAGTGCTGCTTTCAAAATCAAGAAAGTAGATGAAGAAGGACAACCAGTAGCCAATTATTCAAAGAAAACAATCAAAGCAGATGAAAATGGATTCGTTTCTGTGAAAGTAGGTTCTGCTTGGTACAACACTTTTGTCACTAATGCTGACAATCGACTAAGCGTTTCCAAAGCCTTTGTAGCCAGTGAAGATGAAGATAAGGGTAGCGTAACTGTACCATTGGCTTTACCGGCAGGTGACTATTTATTAAGTGAAACAAATGTGCCTAAAGGCTATTTAAATGGCGAAGATGTCGCATTCAAGATTACGAAGAGCAATATCACTGGAACGGATGCTGATAACCAACCATTAGTTACTGTTGTGATGAAGAACAAGACCCCAAAAGGCGAAATCAAGTTAAAGAAAACCTTTGAAGATCCTAATAATCGATTAGGTGGTAAGGTTAGCTTTAAACTTGTTGCCGACACGGATGTTATCGATCCAGCAGACGGCAGCATTATCTACCACGCTGGTGATATTGTCGGAACTTATGACTTAGGCGATGATGATACAATCACAGTCAGCAACCTGCCAATGGGCTTAGGTGAAGGTGTGTCTTACAGCTTTGTAGAAACGGAAACCTATGGAAATTACAAGCTAGATGAAACTCCACAACAAGCCACATTCACTAAGAATGATGATGTGACTGAGGTGTATTCCGAAAATGTAAGCTTTAAAAATGAATTATTGAAGATTAAGACTGAAGCCATCACAGAAACAAACAATCACAAAGCTTTAGCATCTAAGAAAGTTAAATTTGTGGATAAAGTGATGTATGAAGGATTGATCGTAGGTAAGGATTATACGGTTAAGGGTAAGTTGATGAACAAAGAAACCGGTGAGCCTTTATTAGTGGATGGTGAAGAAATTACTGGTGAAACAACCTTTACTGCTGAAAAATCAAATGGATCAGTTGATGTTGTGTTTGAACTAGATAGTTCTGCCTTGGCAGGTCAAACAGTAGTCGTATTCGAGGATTTATATCGAGACGGGATTAAAGTGGCAACCCATGCAGATATTAAAGATAAGGACCAATCAGTTAAGTTTGTAAACTTCCAAATCAAAGTGAACAAGGTAGATTCGATTACAAAGAAAAATATTATTTCTAAAGACTTTGAGTTTACTATGTACAAAGATAAGGACTTAAAAGAGATTGTTAAAACCCTAAGTGGTAACACTGAAGATGGAACAGCAACCTTTGAAGTGACTGAAGGTGTTTGGTTTGTAAAAGAAACTAAAGCACCTCAAGGCTACAAATTGAGCGATGAAGTGGTTAAGGTAGATGTAAAGGGAAGCAAACTTTATGTCAATGATCAAGAGGTTGATCCGGACAGTGACTATCTCTACTCGATTGTATACCAGAATGCACTGATGCCTAGTAACCAGATTCGTACAGGAGTGGAAACAAATGCCTGGATATTATACGGACTCCTTGGAATTTCGCTTGGTGCAGTCATTATTTTGCTGAAGAAAAAAGAAAGCTAAACTAAGGGGAGGGAACTCCCCTTTACATTTAGAAAGGAGTCCATGTACAGCAGTTATGAGAAGATGGATCCAGTACTTTATGATTTTATTTCTGGCACTGGTGTTTGTTACAGGATGCACAGGAAAAAATAACACACATACTGTAACTTTCACAGATGATATACAAATTGAGTATGGCAGCCAAGTGAATACAGCTGTCTATGTTGTAAAGATTGATTCGTTTGTCATTACACCAGCTCGAATTAATGAAAATGAAATCAATGTAAGCAATCTGACGATGAAATGTCCGGAAATCCAGTTTAAAAAGCTCGGAAAGATTAAGTTGGAGTATAAGATTGGAAATGAAGTTTATGATACCGATGCCACCATAGTAGATACGGAAGCACCGGAAATTGAGTTGGAAAAGGATGAACTCACATTTGAGGTCAATCAGATGAAAGATTTAGATACGTACTACAGTGTCCAAGACAATTATGACGATGAAGAGGATATCAAAGTTGAGATAGAAGGTGAAGTGGATTCGGCAAAGGTGGGAGAATATGAAGTAGAAATTAAAGCAAAAGATAGTTCCAATAATGATGCGAGTAAAAAATTAAAGATTACCATCAAGGATTCGGAAGCTGAGAAGAAAAAAGAAGAGGAAGAAAAACAAAAGAAGGAACAAGAAGAAGCACAAAAAGAAGCGAAAAAAAAGAACGCAGAAAAATCGGATTCTAGTTTAAACTCAAAAAATATGGTTCCTGCACAGCCTGACAGCAGACCTTCGAGTACACAAAGTACACCATCTGCCCCACAACAATCGAATGGATCGAATGTACAGACTCCATCTTCACACCCAATTTCACGAGATTTCTTGTTCTCGCAGGGATATGATATGTCAACAGCTCCCAGTGCTTGTGCTGCCGCTTTACGAAGTTCGGGACGATCCGGAAATTGTGATCCGATTCAGGATGCATCGGGAATTTATATTGGTATGCGATTAACGCTCTATTAAAAATTAAGGCAATTTGCCTTAATCTAAACAGGAATCGAAAAAGGTTCTTGCTCAAAAAATTACGATTGAAAAAATTGTAGATTTGAATGATTTAAACAAACAAAAGAATAGAAGTAAGGCAATTTGCCTTAACGGTCATGTAAACAGAAGTTACATGACTTTTTTATGGAAGGAGAACACGATGTTTAAGCTCATATTAGCTATTTGTAGTTTTATATCAGTCATGGTATTGACTCTTGTTTTTGGTAAAAAGCCTTTGAGAGAAAGAGATATCGAAGGTGGACGATCACTTATTTTTAGAATTATAGGCGGCTTTGTTTTAGGAATTGTCGCCTCTTTTTTAATTTCGTTTTAGGAGGAAAATAATATGGGAAATTGGTCATTATTATACGATTTATTAAAACCATTTATTGAAAACTTTACAACATTTGCTCAATCTCTGGCTTTAATTGTTGCGGCTGCGATGGCAATCTATTTCAAAGTTCGTGAAATGTCGGCCGATGTACAGGAAGATCAGATGTGGAACCAAAAAACTAAGAAAACATTTATTGCTTTGGTATTTGTCTTTGTCATTCCGACTATTATTAAAATTGCGGAAGCATACTTTAAAAAGGGTTAGTCAAATTCAAAAACACTCTACCTATTATAACGGATATCCGTTATAATAGGCTTAGAGGGTGATATGATGTTCAAACATTTAGTAATTCGACACAATAAGTCTTTGTACAGTATTACAAATGAAAGTGATGTTCCTTATACCACGGTTTCTGATCTGTTTCATCAAAAAACAAAAATAGAAAACATGACGGCAAAAAATGTATATAAATTATCTAGGAGTTTTAACATGTCTATGGATGCATTTTATAAGCGATGCCAGACAAGTCTATTGGATCGTTCTTTCGATTTAGATTATGATCAATTTCGATCGGATGTTGCACATGTTTTAAAACATGTTGGCGATTTAGAGTTTATGAAAATGATGGAATATCACGATTGGATCCGATGTTGTTTAATTGAAAAAAAATATGTTTATGCCTTGTATATGCTTAGTCTTTATGATTTTTTAAAAAATAAGATGGGACAACCTTTGGATAAAAAATATGAAAAGCTAAGATCATTAAAACTGAAAGAACCGCTTTTTCCGGCAGATTCATATGTATTAGAATCTATTAGTCCTTCATATGCTGATAGATTAAAAGAATATCAGATAGAACACGCCTATCCAGAATTTTTGAAACATAATATCGTAGAAGGAGATTTATATAATGTCGTATAAAGAAATCACAAAACAGAGCTTGGATGATTATTTGAATAGATTAGCAAAATATTACAAAAAATTGACAGGTAAAGGTGCAGAGGCGGAATTAATTTTAATTGGTGGAGGAGCTATCATGGTTAATTATTCATTTCGTCAAAAGAGTACGGATATTGATGCTTTGATGTATGCTGATTCTACTATAATTCAAGCATCTCGAAGAGTTGCGGATGAATATGGTTTAGATCCTTATTGGCTAAATGATGACTTTAAAAAAACAGAATCCTTTACTCCAAAGCTATATCAGTATTCAGAGTATTATAGAACATTCCAACATACTTTGAAGGTCAGAACGGTCAAACGTGAGTACCTGATAGCGATGAAGTTAGTGTCTGCAAGACCTTACAAAAATGATTTAAGTGATGTAATTGGTATTTTATCTGAATCTTTGCAAGCTGCTGATCCAGTTAGTTTTGTTGAGGTCGATAAAGCCATGAATAATCTCTATGGTGGGTGGCAGAAAGTTCATCCCCATGTTGTAGAATTATTTAAAGAAATTATACAGTCAGATAACAGCTATGATATTCAATACAAAAAAAGATTAGAGCTTGAAAATCAGAGAAAGAACATCGTAATGACAAATTCCATAGAAGGTTTTTCAGATATACAGGAGAATTATTTTGATGACATGTTAAGTGATTTTGAAGAAGATGAATTAGGGATGTAGATGATCTGCATCTCTATTTAAATTTAAGGTAATTTGCTTTAACAGGAGAGGAGAAAGTGAACAAAAAAGCGAAAGAATTACAAAGAATTAACAAAAACATTGTTGATCAAGAAGGTCACGTTCTACGGTTTGATAAACAATTGATTCAATTAATGAGTGGAATATTTGTTACGAGATATCCGCTAACTATCAATGGAACAACGCATAGTTTAGATTATATAGATCAAATTGACAAAATCATATAATGAAAATAAACGGTTCTTCAAAAATGAAAAAAACAGAGCAGTATTTCATCCCTAACTGGCTCCAATTGCCAGAAAACATGAAATATGCTCTATCTGACCCTTATGATAAGCAAGTCTTCAGCAAAAGTCAAGTTGAGGAGGACAGGCGCGGTTATTTTGAAGAAAATGAGGAAGATGAAATGGAGATGTAGATTATCTGCATCTCTTTTTCAATGTAAAGGCAAATTTCCTTAACGGAAAGGAGGAAGCAGATGAACGATAAGATAAAGGAACTACAACGAATAAATAAAAATATCATTGATCAAAATGGCCAACTTTTATCATTTGACAAGCAGTTAATACAACTAATGAGTGGTGTTTTTGATACACGTTATCCGTTAGTAATTGCGCCAAACACGATGTCATTAAGTTACATTAACGATTTAAATCCAAATAATTGTTTAGTTATGAACTCTTCAACAGTTATAAAACTTAGATAAAAGCATGATTTGGGATTTGAATTTGTAAGTAATTGTGAAAGGTATCTTCAAGAAAGTTTATTAGCATTTGAAAGTTATAAACATGAAACAAGTAAAGTGATTTTACTAAGAGAGGTAGATGATGATGGATTCCCGATGGTTGCGATATGTAGACAAGATAAGAGTGTAGGGAGAATGATATTCATAAATGAGATTACTTCAATTTATGATAAGCAAAATTTATCACGTTTGATTTCAGCCACTTATGAAATGGATAAGATGTTCTTTAAAAATAAAAAAATAGAACAATATATACGATCTATAGGGCTCCAATTGCCCCAAGGTGGCACATATGCTCTATCTGACTCTTATGATAAACAAGTCTTTAATAAAAGTCAAGTTGAGAAGGATATAGCTATAATTCTTTCAGAAGAACATGAAGAAGATGAAATGGAGATGTAGATTATCTGTATCTCTTTTTTAAGTGTTAAGGCAATTTGCCTTAACAGGGAAGGAGGACATATATGTATGAAAAGATAAATGTCTTATATGAAAAATTCGGAGAAAATAAAATACGTGAATGTCTAGATAAGAATGGATTGAATGATATAAAAATCTTAGGTAAATATGGGGATGTTCTTAGTTCTAGGTTGGATTCTCTGGACGAGGTAAAAGACTTTTTGAATTTTTACCAAAACCAATATGGCAAAGAGACAGTACCGGCTGCCAATAAAATGATGCAGATTTTAAAAGATTTTTCATTAGAATTGATAGCAAACAAGAACAAAACTCAAATTGAAGTGTATGAGGAAGAAGAATCAGAGCAACAGGAAGATACAGTACTAAATACACTGAATGATATAAAGGAAAGTTTGATGATTATTCATGAAGATCGAACGGATGAAATGATATTTGAGTCGGTCAAAAAAGTGGAAAATACTTTACAAAATCAAATTAGCAAAAAGACGGATAAGAAAGCCACGTTTGAACAAGTCAAACAAGTGAATGATACTTTGGAGAAAACAAATCAGGAGATCCAAAACATAAAAAAGGGAATACCAAAAGAAATTGGTAATTTATATACAACTAAAGACATACTCAAATACTTGTTTGTTGGTATGGGAATCATGGTTGTATTGGTCATTATTTTTATGATTGGATTTATCTCTATTACGTCAAAAGGTTAGGAGGTCAATTCAATGTTTGATGGAATTATTCGTGGGGCGCAAGATTTACTACAAAATTTCTTTTGGAGTATTCTTCAACCTCTGATTGAATTAATAAAGTCATTAGTAGATGCTTTAATCAATGGTGTGCTAGGACTCGATATATTTACGGATAATGAATACATTTCTGGCGCTTATGCTTGTGCAGTAGCAATTATGTTTTTGATCATTCCTGCAAAGATAGCTTATGAGCTTGTAACAGCCATGGTAAAAGATGATGATGCCGGACTGGATGTTCATAAAAAAATGGGATCCGCCATTTTAGGTATTATGATTGCAGTAAGTTTGACGGTTGGTGTAACTACAATCATTAATCCGGCAGTTAAAGACATATCTCAAAAAATCTTGTCAGTGAACATGGTTACGAAAGATGCTTCAGGAAATGAAGTAAAGAATTATGATGTAGGGGACTCTTTGATTAAGACAGTTCTGGTTAGTTTTGGTGGAATGGCTGAAGGAGGGCCTTATGGAGCATCTAAGTTTATGGAAGCTTATAACGGGCAAACTTTAAATATTACAGAACGTTATGATATGGATGGAGAAACCGATATTGTTGATCAGGATGCCGAGGGTGAAAAAAGCGCTGAGGAAGAAGCTGAAAATCCACCTGAAGATACAGCTATGCCGGCAGATGCTCCAGATCAACCTAAGGAAGAAATCAAGGAAACAACAAAAGCGCATAAAAAATACGATTATGTATGGCAGTTTGGTATGTTTATGTCAATTGTAGGCTGTGCCATTTATGTTGTCTTGTTATTTATGCTGATTATCCAAATTGCAGTACGTATGATAGCCATCGGCTTTTACTATATCATCGGGCCGATTTGTTGTACTTCATTGACCAATTATCAAAATCCACAGATGTTCAATGTATGGCGGAATACCTTACTTGGCCAATGGGCCATGAATGTAACGCAAATCTTTTTATTATCCCTGTTTGTTGGATTGATCGACTCTATAACCAAAGCTTCAGCTTCATATCCGATTGCAACTGCAGCACTATATTTTGGTGCCTTTTCTCTCATTTTATCAGCACCTAATTTTGTGCAGGCTATGATTGGTGGATATTCTGCAGGTGTCATGGAATCCTTGAATCAGATCCGAGGTGGATTTGGAATGGCCGCCGGGGCAGTTGGTGGTGCAGTGGCGGCTACGATTGGTCGTAAAAATAAAGCAACGGGGCATCGTGAAGGTGGAATTCGTGGTGCTGTTATGGGTAATAAACAGGCGGATGGATCCAAAAAAGGCGGTGTTGCCGGTGCTAATATGGGGAACAAGGTGTCCATGAATGGAATTGAGGGACGTCAAGGTGGTCTTAGAGGATTGGCCTTTGGAAATGATACATTTAAACAGGGAAAAAACGGAGAAACAATAAAAGAGCGAAAAGGTGGTGTGGCCCATGCTGGCCGTAAGTTGACGACAAACTTTGATAAAGCAGGAAATAAAACTTCGCAAACACAAAACAAGGCGCTCAGTGCTTTTCGTGGCTCTACAACAAAAAGCTTTGATGCTGCAGGAAACGTGACATCACAGACTCAAAATCGTGGTGTTGTACCTAGAGGCTTAACAAGTTTAAACAATCGAATTCGTGGAGGTACAAGTAAATCGGGCACAAACCCACTACAACAGCCTAAGAAACATCCAAAGGAGGGTAAATAAATATGTGGAATAAGGTTTATATAATTATTGACAAGAAAAATGTCAAACCACAGTTTATATGGAAATTTAGTGGTGGTGATATTATCATCATGGGAGTCGGAAGCCTGTTAGGCTATTTTCCAACTCGTGCATTTCTGGGAGAACTAATCGCTCTGGTTATTGGAATAGCTATATTTGTTATTCTTGGTTTTTTGCTCATCGAGATGCCAAACCATTTATCTATCTTACAGCACATACAGATGTGGTATAACTATAATTATTCAAGTCCTAAAGAATACTTTTATATTCCAAAATCTGAAATGATAAAGAAAGAAAAAGTAAAAGATCAGGGAGAACAGGATTGGTTAGAATACCAAGAAATGATTGATCAAAATCGTTTTGGACAAAGTATGCGAGTTTAGTCTCAATCTATGATATGATGAAACCATAATTAAATTGTTGATAGGAGGTAGGACATGAATAAATCGAAACAAATTTACACGCTTGATGAGATTAAGCAGATAGCTTCATCTGTCTTTTCACAATATCCTACCATACAATCAGCTTATTTATTTGGATCTTACGCAAGATGTGAAGCTACTCCAAACAGTGATTTAGACTTTCTAATACAATTGGTAGATGATGAATTTATTACTTTGAAAAAGTCATTTATTGTGGATGTAGATTTGGAAGATGCATTTCATAAACAGGTAGATGTATTGACAAATAGAGATTTATTAAAATTGCGTTCAAAAAATATTGAAAGAGAGATGATTTTGATATATGAATCATTATCTGATGAATAAGAATAGAAAAGTATTACTTTTTTCTTATGATGAAGAAACACATACAATATTAAAGATTTTAAAAGTGCTTGAATCAGACTACGCCCCTTTAGGTATAAAAGATTACAAAATGGGGGTGTCAAGAAAACTGTTTAATGACTGGTGGCGCAATCGTGCCATCCCTGCTTCCAGAAGTAATTTTCGAGAAATTCTTGAGCATTTAAATATTTCTACAAGTGTTGAACTTTTGGAAAGATGTTATGGTTTAAGTCTTAGTGATCAATATTGGGTTATGCCGGAGAAATCCCAAATACAATGGAAAGATATTAATTTCTTTGAAAATAGTTTCTCGGAAGATATTGGACAGATATTAATGGGAGGAACCGTATCAAATAAAATTGATATGTTCAGCCCGGACAATTCAAGTGATGGAAATTTAAAAAAGAAATGGAAAATCATAGATGGTAAAAGATGTCTGATAAAAAGTGGTAACACCTTTAACAACCAAGAGCCTTTTAATGAAGTTGTTGCAACGGCGTTGTATGAAAGATTGCTAAATAAAGAGGAGTATATCCCTTACAGACTTATTCAGGAAAATGGCAAGTATTTCTCCTGCTGTGAAACGATGGTCAATATAAATGAAGAATTGGTATCGGCATATTACATTGATCAACAGGACAAATTGCGAGGGAGCGAATCTCTGTATGAACATTATATTCGCGTATGTGAAAGTCTAGAAATTCCTAACATCCGTCAAAAAGTGGATAAAATGTTAGTTTGTGATTATATACTGGCAAATTATGACAGACATTATCGGAATTTTGGTGCAATTCGCAATGTGGAAACTTTAGTATGGGAAAGAGTAGCTCCTATTTTCGACAGTGGAAGTTCGCTATATGCTAAATCATCTGATATAGAAATTGGATTTTCTTATACCAGTCGAACTTTTAAAGGTAACCCTGAAGACCAGCTTTTGTTGGTAAAAGATCTGTCATGGTTTGATGAACAAAAACTGATTGGCTTTGAAGATGATTTAAAGAGAATCTTCTCAAAAAATACTCTCATTTCTAAAGAACGCATAGAAAAGCTGGCAGAGGAAGTCAACAAGAATATAGCAAAGGTTATAGCATTAAAACAAAGTTTAGCGTTAGAAAAGGAAACTTTAAAAGAGGAAGAGGAGTTAGAACTATAACCATAAATTGTTATGGATTAGAAAGTCATGGAAACATGGCTTTTTTTATTGTTCAAATTAAGGCAAATTGCCTTAACGGTTATGTAACAGCAGTTGCATGGCCTTTTTTATGGAAGGAGACACTATGTTTAAAAAGGAGAAACAAAAAAAAGAGAAAAAAGCAAAAAATAAGAAAGCAACAAATACAAAAAAGGTGGATTCGGCGAAAAAAGAAGAAATCCGATTAAAAAGAATCAATATCTCAGAAGCTGTACCCTTTACCTTTAATGATGAAAAAAAGATGTTTGTTGATAAAGAGGGAAATTATCTGATGATGGTACGCACTATTGGTACAAACCTGTTCGGATTTAAAGAGTCAGATCAATATTCCTATGTTAATGCGCTATCCAATGTATTCAATAAATCGATTGGCGCAGGTCAGATCTATTCTTATCAGATTGGTGCGGACGTAGATGGCTATGTTGCTGATTTTCAATTTTTTAAAGACCAACTAAATCTAACCAATGAACAAGATTTGGTACGTTACGAAATATTAGATCAGGCACAAAAAAGATTAAAATTTACAGCCATCACAAAAGAGTTGGTCGATCGATGTTTTGTTTTTGTTTTAAAAGGGAAAGATCTCTTTCAACTGGAGCAGCGCTGTAAAGAAATCGTTAATTCTTTGAACTCTTATCAACGAACACAAATTTTAGATTTTACCGATACATTTCTTATCCTTTATAACTATTATCATCCCCAGCAGTCGAAGATATTTTCCGAGATGGCCAAAGAAGCTAATGATATCATGGATTTTCTGTATCCAACCAGAATAGGAATGGTAGATATGGGATTTAAACAATGTATTGATATTGATGGTGTAATCTGCCGAACAAAATACATCAAAGAATACAGAAAAGATCCTGTATTTGCATTAATGAGTTATCTAGCTACCGCCGGAGACTTAGATTTCTCTCTGCATTTTACCCCTGCAGAACCTGACGTGTTGACTAAGAGTATGGATAAAGAAATCAAGGCACTTGATAAAAATATAGATAAAGCCAAGGAAGCCAGTGTTTTGAGTAAGCTACAAAGTAAACAGTCTGAAACGCAGGCAATGGTAGATAAGATTTCGGCGGAAGGAGATATCCCATATTACTTTAATGTATTCCTTCGAATCAAGGGGCCGGATGTACAGACGGTGAATGAGATTTCAAGAGAACTGGATTCTACCTATTCCACTTATGGTGTTCATTTCAATGATGGTGTTTTTGAACCCTTACGAATGTTCAATTTATCGGCACCGATTTGTTATGATGTACCCGATCGTTTTTACAAAGCGACCACAACAGATACTTTAGCCTATATGTATCCTTTTGTGTTTGAGGCGCTATATGATTCTACACCCTATACTGATAATGTAGATTATCCACCAGTTTACATTGGGAACACGATACAAACGGGTGGTGTTGTCTTCTACGATAACTTTACCAAAAAAGATGACCGATCCAACTATAATGAATTTATTGTTGGACAGTCTGGAAAAGGGAAGACATTCTTTTTAATGTGGTTGATCTACAATCGAATGGGGCTTGGCTATAAACAGTATCTAATTGATGTGGAAGGTATGGAGCTAAATAAATTAACCTACGCTTTGCACGGTGTCAACGTGGACTGTTCAAATGGGGATCGTGGTCGTATCAATCCGCTTCAGATACGTTTTAACATCCCGGAGCAGGACGATGGACAAGAGAAAATCCCATTGTCCGATATTTATCCTTTATCACAGCATGTTCGCTTTCTGAGGTCATTTTTAAGCGCTTACAAGGGCGATTCGGATGAGATTGGGTTGCTGCATGATAACATCATAGAAAAGGCAATAATCAGCGTTTATGAGGATGTGGGGGTAGATTTCAACACAAGCGCACAATATATTGTTGAACATCTTTCCAATGATGATTATCCAATTTTTTCAGACGTGTACAAAAGAATTCAGACCTGGCTGGATGAACTGAATAATGATGATAAAGCAACAATGGAGGATATTGAAAGACACAAAATTTGTCTTGCTTTTTTGGAACCGATTGCATTGGGAACGGATGCCAATTTATTTAATGGACATACCAATATTGATTTGAATAATAATTTAATCAATTTCAATATTGCGGCGTTGCAGGACAACACGGAATCTCGCGTTTTAGCTGCACAGTATTTTAACATCCTATCCTACATATGGACAGATATTATTTCTGACACAACGAACGGAAGAAAACAGCTCTATGCAGATGAGTTCTCCGTTATTATGGACCCACGTTATCTCGATATCATGATGTATTTTCAGACTGTTATCAAACGTATTCGTAAACGATTCGGCGGATTAACAACTGGTACACAGCAGTTATCGGATGTTTTGAAAGATTCAGTACGAGAACAGGGAGAAGCCATTGTCGAAAACTCGGTATATCAGTTTTACTTTGGATTAGGTGTTGAAGGTATTGAATACATCAAGAAGACAAATTTAATTCCAGTATCGGAACAGGAGTTTGTACAGTTTGCCAACATCGGAGAATGTTATGCGAAGATTGGTACGGCAACCGCCATGCGTGTAAAGATTCAAATCGATGATGTTGTATTTGACTTGTTCAAACGATTAAAGAACGAGGCCAAAACAGCCTAGTTATGCTTTTAGAAAAGGTAAAAAAAGCAAAAAAGGTTGCCACAGGAGCGGTTGTTGGTACGACCGCTTTCTTAATGTTTATTGTGCCATTAACACTGCAGTCTGTTGTCATGATGGGCGGTAGTAATAACTGCACGAGTCGTGCCACTTCGGACATTTATGTAAAAACAGATGGTACAAACGAAGAGAATAAGAAAGCAATTTGGTCGTATTTGATACAGGCAGGATACAGCGATGAAGCTGCTGCCGGCATTATGGGAAACATGTCTGTCGAAAGTGGCTTTGACCCGAATCGCTATCAGGGAGATATCAAACCATCTCAATTTGTAAAAGGGCAGACAGGATATGGATTGGTTCAGTGGACATATATAGGATATCAAGATCAACTTTTTAACTATGCTTCGCAACATGGAAGACCCAAAGAAGATCTTAACTTACAATTAGACTTTTTGTGCCAAGTACAATTACCGACTTTTAAATGGGCAGATGATAGTGGTAATGTGCACTTTCAGAGTACGGATTTGTTTAAAAGTTCAAAGTCTATCCATGCAACAACAAAAGCTTTTTTATATTGTTTTGAAAAACCTTCAGCAAAGGTAAAATCCTATGAAGAACATTTAGCAGAACGTTTTGAAAACGCAAATGCAATTTATAAAGAAATGAAAGGTCAAGATTTTACAACTGGTGTCGGTGGATGGATCGTCTGGGTTGGCGATTCAAGAACGGTCGGCATGAAAAACAGTATAGATGGCGAAAACAATTTCTGGGTAGCGCAGTCAGGAGAAGGCTATAAATGGTTTACAGAAAAAGCAATTTATCAGGCAAAACATGCGTTGAAAGAAGGTGAAGGCTATACCATTGTATTCAATCTTGGAGTCAATGATTTAGACAATGTTGATAAATACATCGACAAGTTAAATGATCTTTCGGAAGGGGAATGGAGCAATGCCGGACAGATCATTGTTCTCTCTGTGAATCCTGTCGATGAGACAAAGCACAAAGGCGTTAAGAACAAGCAGATTGAAGAGTTCAACAACAAGATGAAAACCAAGTTGAAGAAAAAGATACAATATGTGGATACATATTCGCAGCTTCTTGGTCATATTGGCTCGGATGATGGATTGCACTATGATAAAAATACATATCAAGAAATATACGATACAGTTAGAGGCCAAGGAGGTCCAACCTATGCCTGTGAGTTGGATTCCGGACAGGGCGGCATCTTAACGGCAGAAGGAGTCAGCATTAATTTTGATTCAAAATATTACACATATAGCGATGACATTAACATAGGTAATCCAAATGTATGTGCAGCAGAGAAGGTACAGTCTGATTGGCCTTATGGTGATCATTGCGTAAGTGATAGCATATTTAAAAAGTTTAACAAGATGATTTGTTCATCTTATGCATCAGGTAGATATTGGGAGGTCAATTATCCAGATGACCCATATCCGCTGCTAAGAAACTGGGATCAAAAATTAACATTAGATCATATTTCACCGGGAAATGGGAAATATAGTAGAGATGTTGACAGTCCTATTCCTCAATCAATAGCATCTTTTAGCTATCCAGATGGTAGTGCACATGTCGGTTTTGTCGAGGGTGTGGATGTTGATGGATCTGTGGTCATCTCAGAATGCAATGCGAATGAAAATGAAAAACAATATGGTTTCCGGGTAAAGAAATATAAAAGCGTTCGACAATGGATGGAAGGATACGGAGGCAATCAGTTTAATGGCTATTATGGAAAGTAGGTAGGTATGGCAAAGAAAATATTTTTAGGTATATCATTGGTGATCATTTTAATCTTTGTTAGCTTCGATTTTTACCAGAAGCATGTAGAGAATAGTAAACCAGTTTTAGTACTTGTAGAAGAAAACGGGAGGAGTACTGCGGATGCTAAAGTGGACGGGAAGGCTTTTGTAAAAAGTGCAACGGATCATAATGGAACAGATATTCTGGATGATGAACATCTGAAGGTGAAAATGAAAAGGAAAGACGAAAACAAAAAAATAGAATTTACTTACACCTTGACAGATGATGAAAACCGTTCTGTTACCAAAACAATCACAGTGGAAGTATATACTCCTATTAAGAGTTATAGCGATGATGTACAGGAGGGAACTGGAACTGAGAAAAAGCACAATAAAGTTTTCTATTACAAAGATTATGACGGTATAGCACCACGCACACATGTTGAAGCATACAATTATGGGCATAACGCATCTGGAAAATTTAGGATAGTAAAAGCGTTAGAGGATGGTGAGGTTGTCGGCTATGAGTGTCAGTTTGTGGAATGAGGTGACAGAGAATGTATGAAGATTTAATTGGCAAATACGAAAGAGAATACTGGTATCGTCGCATAAAATCCATGATTGTACAGATTAATGATATGTCAAAAAGTAATCATGATTATCGGGCTATCCTTAAAGAATGTGATCAAAAAGAAGAAGAATTTACGATTCGTACATACTTTATATGGGAAGATATTTATTGGAAAACCATCGGCAAATGGTATGAGGGGTTGATGTGATGAGTACCATGTATTTGACAGAATTCGATATCAATCGGATGCGTAAAGCAAGAAAAGAAAAAGGATTGACTCAGCAGGAATTGGCACAAATGATCGGTATTACCGACAAAACATATTCTCGAATTGAATCCGGCACGAAACAAAAGGTAGATATAGAAATTGTAAATAAGATCTCTCACGTGCTAGATATATCGATGGAGGAGTCTGAACAAATGGTACATCGAACGAGCATAACAATTCCTGCAAAGATTAAAAAAGATCTGGAACTTTTCAAAAGGGAAAAGGGCTTTGACTCCCTTTCAGAGACAATTCTTTTCTGTGTTACAGAACAGTTAACTGATTTTCATTTACGAAAATGTTCAACAGAATTGATGATCGATCTTCAAGAAATGATTCATAATACTTTCTGTAAAGAAATGGAGAAATTGAATTTCGAGAACAACATCAATAAGGATATCTTAACTAAGATATGCAGGAAAGATGATATTAATATCGAAATCATGCGACAGGACTTTGTTGATTATTTGTCCAAAGTAACGCGATCGAAAAAATATTAAGGAGGAATGCAAAGTGAAAATTGTACTTGTTATGGATAAGTATCTTTATCAAAAATTGTATATGGAATATCCTAAATACGATGATCAAGAAAACATTGTCGGCAGTATTTTTGATGAAGATGAGTATGACAATTATCATATTATTGACAGGCAAAGTATTAACTTAACAATCAATCCATTAGACGGTATAAAGGATATTTACATGGTCTTGATACAAAAGTCATGGTACAACGATCGTACTTGTATCAACATTTGTAAGTACATTCAAACCATGCATCCAGAGGCACAGGTTGTCTTTTGGATGGATGGTAAAGCAAAAGATCACCCATATCTTTGCCACAGAATGGTAAGCGAAAGTTTAGGATATGTAGCCGATGGTGTAGAAGAGTTGAATCAAGTTTTAAGTTCTGACTTTCAAATTTATCAAAGGAATTATGTACTGGAAAACATAAAAAAAGGACAGCTCAAAAAAATGAAAAAAGCTTTTTTGAGATCTTGATGTAAACTTATCAGGAGAAATTCTTGCAACAAAGTTTCTCTTTTTTTTTTACCTTTTAGAGGAATACTTTTTTCAGTTCTTGAATTTTTTTAAAGCCCAAAAAGGTATAGTGGATGAATAATGGAAGAGAGTGAAAGGCAGTCAAGAAGTGTATTAAAAAGATTCGCGTATGTCTTTTTGAGTATCCTATACGAGTCCTTTTAATGATATTCTTGCTTGAATAGATACCTTAATAAGGTGCACCAATCTTATATATCTTATTGGTTATACTTTTTCAAAATGGAAGTACAAAAAAATGTTATCGGAGATGTTTGATGATTCAAAACATCTTTTTTTTGTACCTTTTTATTTTTCAACAAAACTGAGAATTTTGTTGATTTTTTTAAAGCAGGATAAGACGCGAATATTCGCTGAGAATTTAAGCCGCTTGCGAACAGTGTTCGCAACGTTTCCAAGAGCATGTTTTCATCTTTAAATGCAATTCTTCTTTCTTGTATTCATCTTGAGAATTTTTTTCTAAAATTCTCAATTTTTTTCCTCTTTTGAGAGAGGTTTGAAGATGATTTCTTCACCTTCAGAAGCGATTTTTATTGGTTGGTATTTTTTCTTGAGAAATTCTCACTAATTTAAGGAAAAAAATAGCGGTTCGTGATGATGAATTCATCTCGAAATGCACTTTTCTCAATTTCATAATTTTGGAGGTAAAAATGAGTAAAAAAGAAAAGAGCATGTTGGGAACAAGAATCAGTCCTATTGTCATAACTTTGATAATCCTGATTCCTGTTCTTTTTCTTTTTATGGTCTTTGTGATGTGGTGGTTAGATACTGTTATGTTAGAGAAATCGATTTCTTTTATCGATTCTTTTACAAACCACTTCCAGGAAGTGGTGGTCTTAAGTATCTGTTTCTGGGCATTGGCTTTTTATTATGTGCAAGGTTCAACCTTACTAAGAAAACCAAAGGATACGGACACACTGGCATCTGAGGAATGGCAAAGTATTGCAAAACAAAAACAGAAGCTGGCTTTAGCACCATTGGATACTTCACAGCTGCTGGAGGTTGGTGGTGCACCTATCAATAAAATTTCTTCATCAGAAATTTTATATGAAGCAATGGCCATGCATGATCTGACAATGGGAGTTACACGTTCAGGGAAGTCTCGTAAAATTGTTAGGCAGTTAGTCATGTTAGCCAGCATGGCAAGGGAGTCTATGATTTTTAATGATCCTAAAAAAGAAATGTATCAGGATTTTAAAATCTATCTAGAGTCGAAAGGATATGATGTGTATTGCTTGGACTTTCGAAAACCGGAGGTGTCCAATGCATGGAATCCATTAGATGATATTACATATATGTTTAATCTTGGCAGGACGGATGATGCCGATCAATATGCCGACGATCAGGTTACATCTTTAGTCGTTGATAATGGAAAGTCAGAACCAATCTGGATCGACGGTCAAAAAGCATTGATCAAATCTTTGATACTGGAAGTGACCAATGCCAAGATTCCAAGCGAAAAGAAAAATTATTATTCTATTTTGCAGATGATGTCAATTTTAGGGAAAGAGGAAAAGATTGATGGAAAAAACCAAATGTTACTTTCTGTGTACATGAACTCACTTGATGAAATGTCACCTTCAAGAGTCAGCTACACACCAATTGCAACTTCGCCGGATAAAACAAGAGGTTCCTTTATGACCAGCGCCTTGGCAACATTACATCCATTTGCAGGGCAAAAATTGATGAAGGTGTTAAGTCACAGTGATTTTAATTTTCATGATTTTACGGAAGGAAAGAAAGCATTATTTGTTGTTAACCCAGATGAAAAGCATACCTATGATGCGATCACTGCTATGGTTTACGACAATGCGTATCAGTCTTTAATTTTTGAAGCCAACAAATTGCCGGGAAGAAAATTAAAGAAACGTGTGCACATGATCTATGATGAGTTTGGTAACATGCCAAAGATTTCTCATTTAGACGGAAAATTAACTGTATCGTTAAGTCGTGAAATTTTATACCATTTGTATTTGCAGGATTTTAAGCAGATGAATGAAAAGTACGGTGATAATGTAGCTTCCATCATTCGTGGAAACTGTAATTTATGGTATTTTATTTCCTCAGCGGACTTTGATACATGCGAAGAAATGTCTAAAAAGATTGGAAGCAAAACAATATGGGTAGCTAATCAGGGTGGTAACTTTAACAGTAATTCTTCAACCACAGGTGGAAGTGTAGGATATAATCAACAAGTCAAACGATTGATTGATGCCAACCAGCTGATGTCGAGTGACATGACAGATGGTCATGACATTATAGTGTATAGACAATACTTGGGCCCATGCAAAGTGGAACTACCGGATGCATCACAATATCCTTGGTACAAGGAAATGATACATGATGAAACAGAAACCTTAAATGAAGGTTTGAAACTGGATTATGCGATACCAAGATATATTGTAATTAATCGTGAAATGCTTAGTCGAATTGGATTTGAAAGCGCTGAAATGCCAATGATGGGAAGTATGCAGGCCGGTGCACTTCAGGCATCGGATATGTATTGGTATTGGGCCAAGCGAAATGATTTAGGTCCGATTGTAACACAAAAAGTGTTGACTCATTTAAAGAAAACTAAATCAATTCGTAGAGCAGATATAAAGGGTTATCTTGAGTCCGATGAATTTATTCAGTGGTTGTGGAATATCGATAAAGAAAAGGATGGATCCGAAAAAGAAGTGAATCGTGTAGATCAGATTGTAAAGAATATCAAGGCAGAGAATATCGGAGATACCGCTTTTGCCGATAACTTTTTAAGTTGAGTCTATGCCAGATATCATTTTTAATCTACGTTACAGATATACACAATACACAACCCGAAAGCTGAATGAAATAGAAAAAAAGAAACAAATAGATACGAAAAAAGCGAATGAATATTATGATCGTGATGAAGCCTGTGATAAAACCATCAGTACGGATAAAGCATTTAATTATTATGATTATCGTATTGGATCTATGGGAGGGTTCAATGACAAAGGCCCGGTAAATGCAAAAATCACACAAGCCGAATGCGACCATTATCGCCCTGAGATTGTTTATCAGGGCGTGTTTTCATTTAAAAGAGAGTTTGCTTTACAGTCTGGAATACTGGAAAAGAAGGATATGGAAAAGCTCATCCGAAAGAGTATGACCAATGTAATCAGACAGTTAAATTTGGATCCAGAAAATGTTGTTTGGAATGCAGCGTATCATACGAATACAGATAATCCACATTGTCATTTCATGATGTATGAAAAAAAGTTGACAAGAAAAAAGCTTCTACTCAGCAAAACAAAAATGGAGAGGGTACGAAGTGAAGTTTTGTCGAATACGAATTTGAATATACAACTCTATTTCAGTAAGGATCAGCAGTTTACAGAATTGATAAATGTAGTAGATCAACTGGATGAGATTGGAGATTTAAGAAAATACTTAACAGACTCTGTATATCGTAAGTCTTCAAAGTACAATCGAAAAATGGTGGAAAAGTTAATTGATTTGGAAAAAAGACTGCCACGAAGTGGAAGTATGAAATACAATTCCAAGAATATACGTCCTTTTCACAACGATATTCGAGAAATTATACAGGATATCCTGAGCGATGATAAGGTAAAGCCTTTTTACGATCAATATGACGATTTAATAAAAGAATTATCCGAAACTTTTAAAAAGAATTATGGGGATGGAACACAACCTTATAAGACAAAAGAAGGAATTAAGATCGGTGTTGGTGGCGGAAAGAAGATGCAGGATGAGTATTATCGAAAAGAAATGTATAAGTTGGAAAGTCGGTTAGCTAATATGATGCTTCAAAATATTCTGAAGGCAAGAGAGGATGTCGATGCCTCTCTTGCATCTTTAGCAGATGCATCAGTTGCAGATAGAGATACAGCTTATTCAGAGGAAAGAAAATCTAAAAATAAGAAAAATAAGGAACGATATAGAAAAAAGAAAAGGGGGACTAAAAATTATTACAAAAGAAATTTACGAAGTCGTTCCAATATTATGACATATGGTGCAATGAATGAAATTGCAAAAAGTATTCAAACGGTATATTACGCATCTCTAAGAGAAAAACAGAAGATTAGAGAAGTTACTCAGCGAGCACAAGAGAATTCGTTAATTAGATAGGAGGATATATGACAAGGAAGAAAAACAGTGTAGATAAACTGAAAACTGAAATTCATCGTTTAACAGTAAGCAGGGAAAAATTGATTGAAAGAAAATTGGAAGAATTAAATAAAACGGATCGGGAACTGGTATCTTTGAATACAAAAATTAAGGCATACTCTAATTTATTGTCCAGAAAAGAAGAGCAGGAAAAGAAAGCAGCTGCATTAGAACAAGAAATATTAGACGCTTTGCAGACACATTGTGATGAGTAGGAGGAATAACAATGTTTTTACAGGAAAAAGAATTAAAGGAAGCTTTTTGGAAATCTTATAACAGAAAAGGAAGAGCCATAAAATGGCAGTTTGAATGCCCTGTACGCGAAGGGAATGCAGATTTAATTACGATTGAATCATTTCAGCAAAAATATCAGATTAATGCTTTTGAATTTAAATTAAACGATATCAAAAAAGTATTTCTTCAGGCAGAAGGCAATTTGCCTTACTGCAATAAAAGTTGGGTAGTGATCCCTGCAGAGAAGAAAGAATTGATTGAAAATCGATACATGAATTATCTGAAAGAAAAGAAATATATCGGAGTGATTGTTGTGGAATCTGGAGGTCGATATACGATTGTATATCAACCGAAGTTCAAAAAAGAGTTGCGTTTTAGTCAGACATTACTGAATGTTTGTTTTGCGGAGGTATAGCGGATGAAGGTTATCATAGCAGAAAAACCGAGTTTGGCTAAATCCATCGCGGATGCTATAGGAAATGCTCGGAAGGAACATGGATATTACCAGTGCGGAAACTATATAGTGACATATGCTTATGGCCATCTCTTTACATTGATGGATATGGACGATTATTTTGAGGGAAAGGTAAAATGGGGTGACAATTTACCATTTTATCCGGAACCTTTTCAATTTAAACTGAAGAAAGATAAAGGTGTCAAAGAACAATATAAAATTATATGTAATTTGATCAATGATCCACAAACAGATGAGATTATTAGTGCCGGTGATGCCGATCGTGAAGGGGAAGTTATTGTACGACTAATTCTAAAGTATGGTTTGAATAATAAAAGAAAACAGGTTACACGACTATGGTTACCTGATCAGACGGAAGAAACTATTCGAAAGCAGCTTTGCGAGAGAAAACTCGATAGTTTTTATGATGCATTGTATGAAGAAGGCATTACACGTACATTTATAGACTGGATTTTGGGAATCAATATGACGAGAGAAATATCATCAAAAACAGGACAATTAATGCCAATTGGACGAGTAATTTGCCCCATTGTATTGGCTATTTGGCAAAGAGATAATGATATCCAAAATTTTAAGCCCGTAAAATTTAATGTATTGATATCCGATATAGGAGGAATCAAATTAGAATACCCGGTACGTTTTATTCCTAGTGATGGAGATATAAAAAGAGTACAGGAGAATCTGAACAGTGTAGATGGTGTTGTAATTGATGTGCAACAAAAAGATGTGGTTAAACAAAGTCCAAAACTGTTTTCATTGAGTAAGCTACAAGGTGAAACAGGAAAGAGTCTAAAACTTAAGCCGGCAGAAACTTTACAAATCGTACAAAGTCTCTATGAAAAAGGTTTTGTAACGTATCCAAGGACAAATACAGAGTATTTATCTGAAAATGAAAAAGAGAAGGTCAAATCGCTTTTAAAAATGTTTGATCCAGAAGAGAAAATATTGACTTTCAAGGATTCAAAAAGAATCTTTGATGATTGCAAAATTGAATCTCATTCTGCAATCATTCCTACAAAAAATGCAAACTCTGAAGATTTCAAAAATAGTTCTGAAAGAGAAGTCTATGAAATTATAAAAAATCGTTTCTTTAGTGTCTTTTATAATGAACGGTGTATTGTTACGGAAACCATAGCTAAAATACAAGTTGGTCATAGTGAAACAAGAGAGCTTACATTGCAAGGATCTATTCTTAAATCAAAAGGATGGACGAAGATAGAAAATGTTAAATTGTCAGATAAGATACTTCCTCAATTGAATGTTGGACAAAAATTGAAAGTTGATTTTAAACCTGTGGAAAGAGAAACACAGCCTCCAAAGCCTTATACGGTTGAAACGCTTGGGAACTATTTAACACATCCGTTTAAGAAAGAGAAAGAAACTGAGGACGACTACTATAGGGAATTGTTGGATGGATGTGAAATCGGTACAGAGGCAACTCGTGCTGGAATTATTGATCATGCAATAAAATTGAAGTATATATCTCTAGAATACAATATCTATCATATCGAAGATAAAGGTAAATTTTTAGTTTCGATTCTGAATCAGACTGGATTGGATATGTCTGCCAATCGAACAGTAGAACTACAAAAGAAATTAAAAGCTGTGTACAGAGGAGAATTAAACATAAATCAAGCTGTGATGGTTACAAAGAAATTTGTAGATGAATATTTTGATAAGCGAAGTGATTGTGAGATTCCAATGAATCGGCAGGATAAAACAATCATTGGTTACTGCCCATGGTGTGGAAAACCTCTATATGAATATACAGGCAAATTCGGTTCTTACTATAAACATGATGAAAATATAAAATGTTCATTTTCTCTATCAGAGAAGATAAAAGTTTATGGGCAGGAGGTATTATTAACAAAATCTAAAATTAAAAATTTGTTAAACACAAAGAAAGTAAATATCTCGCTAATTTCTAAGAAAGGTACACCTTACAAGGTAAATCTTACTTTGAAAAAAGAGCCTAATATATATAAGGATAAAAAATACCCTCAGTTTGATATAGAGTATATAAAAAAATAAGTATATTAGTCCCATAAAATGCCTATGATATTTCTATGTTCTTTAAGGAGGTAAATATGGAACTAAATCTTTTAATTTTTGAGCCAGAAGCTCAAAACTTTTTTTGTATTGGTATAGAAAATGAATCTCTTTTTGTCGTCTTAGGTAAGCAGGGGGGTTCATTGCTATGGTAAAGAATAATAAGAAGAAAAGAGTTTCTATTAAGGATAGTCGAAAGATAGGTATCTATTTACGAGTAAGTACTAGAGATCAATCGGAGAATGGTTATGGGTTGGATGCACAAGAGGAGAAATGTTTACAATATCTGAAATTGTATGAATATGATACTAAAAATATTGTGGTTTACAAAGAAGAGGGGAGAAGCGCAAAAAATTTAAACAGACCAGTTCTTCAACAAATGATGCAAGATGTAAAAGAATCTAAGTTAAAAATGATTGTGATTTATAAACTTGATCGATTCGCAAGATCGGTAGTCGATACCTATTCTTTGGTCTATGTTTTGTTGGACTATGATTGTCAATTGATTGCTGTCATGGACAGGTTTGATATTAACTCAGCCAATGGCAGGATGATATTAGGTATTATATCTGTGTTTGCGCAATGGGAGCGAGAAATAATATCAGAAAGAACGATAGATGCACTTGAAGAAATGTTGAGACAAGGGAAATACCCATTTATAGCACCTTTTGGATGGTCCAAAACAGATGATAAAAAATTGGAAATTAATAAAAAGGAAACTCAGATGATACTAGATCTTAGTGAAAAAATAATACAAGGGATGTCAATCAACCAATCGGTTTCATATTTAAAAGAAGAATATGCTATGAAAAGAAATGACTCCATTATCAAAAACTGGTTATTAAGAGAAATGAATATTGGTCTATATACATATAGAAATATGACATACGATAATGTGGTTCCGGCTATCATGGACGAGGATTATCAGAATCGAATTCGTGAATCTTTATCTGTACATCATTTTAGTGATATGGATCAATACTATCTTTATCAAAGAGTATTTTGTATGTGTGGAAGGAGGTGTACACAAAATGTAACACAAAAAGTTGATAAGAATTATTATTACTATTACTGTAAAGAGTGTAAGAAAAGAATCAATCAAACAGCTATTCTAAGACAAATACTTGTAAGTACAGTGGCACATGCTAATCAAGAGTTGCTTAATAACAAAGCAAAGAAAAAAAAGAAGTTAATCTTACGAGCCGATAAAAAAATGAATGAATTATACGCAACATACTTAAATGGTAGTATAACAATTGATGATTATGTAAAAAATATGATGATGCTTCGGGAAGATAAAAGGAAATTGGAAAAGCAAATACAGGGAATGAAAATTCAAACCATAGACCATTTTTATGCTTTAGGAAATAAAGCAAGAAAAGAATATATTATGAGTATAGTTAATAAGGTCGTGGTTGATATAGATTTGAAAACCGTAGTGAAAATCGAATGGATATCAGAAGGAAAGAAAATGTAGTATAATTTATATAGAATAAATCCGTATTAAATAATTTCATCAAATGAAATTCTCGTGAAGTGAAAAAGTTATAAAATACTTGAATTATAACTATACATAGTCTATAATAATTGTAGAGATAAATAGTTGGTAATCTTAGGAATATAAACTTTAGTTCGTTTATTACCTAGATACGGGCTCCACTTTTAAATTGAAGAACTTCATCTGAAGTTCTTTTTTTATTCATCAAAATCAAAGTTTCTTTAGCTTTCATGATCAAATTGAATCAAGAGTTTTTACTATGAATTGTATATGCGGTTTTGATCAGTTTGTTGTTTATAAACGTGATGTTTAAATCACTGGAGGATATTATCTTTAGCGTGCTATTTTTGAAGAATCATAGAAAGATAAAAGAGATAATTTGAATTTTTCATAAGAACTATTTACAATGACTTTATGATTATCAACGTAAGTGGAAGAACAGATATTGTAGCTTTTTATACACCATGGTTTCTAAATCGAATGAAAGAAGGATATTTTCTTGTCCGGAATCCTTTCAATCCATGTTCTATCTCTCGAATTAATGTAGAGAATATCGATTTGATCGTTTTTTGTACTAAGAATCCATTACCGATTCTAGATTCTTTGCATACACTGCAAAAACCATTTCTTTTTCAAGTCACCTTTACGCCTTACCATAAAGATATTGAACCTTATGTACCAGATAAAAGACTGATTTTGAATGCCATCCGTAAGCTTTCAAAGCTTTCTAAAGAGTCTAAACCACTGGTTCGATATGATCCTATCTTATTAAACGAAAGATACGATGTGAAATATCACATAAAAGCTTTTGAAAAGATGTGTATGGAATTAGAGGGATATGTGGATCGAATTATCGTATCGTTTGTAGATGACTATAAAAATGTCAGAAAGCATCAAACCGAATTACAAACCAAAGAGTTTACGGACGCCGATTACAAGTTGATCGGTACTTCTTTTTCTTATATTGCCAAAGAGCATGGTATGAGTGTTCAGACATGTTTTGAACAGCGAGATCTTTGTGAGTATGGCTTTCGTAAAGATGTATGTATGTCAGTCGAAGAGGCTTTTCTGATTACCGGGAAAAAGTTTAAAAAATGGAAAGCTCGTGACTGCGGTTGTGTTGAAATGGTCGATATCGGACAATACAACACGTGTCGTCATTATTGTAAATACTGTTATGCCAATTTTGATGAAAAAAGAATAGAAGAAAATGTTCGATTACACGATCCAGAAAGCCCTTTGTTGATAGGGAATGTACAACCGCAGGACCAAATTCGAGTGCGTAGAGGTTGATGTGGTTTAGTAAACCAAATGTTCCAGTTTTTCAAAAATTGAAAGACGGAAGTGAAACAAAAAGTAAAAAATGTTCTTTACATTCGTCATTAAATTGGGTACAATAGTCAAGCACATGGAAAGAATATCCAGGCGCACTTTATGGCGGGTGTG
>OGRO01000052.1_pt1 | contig 117641 bp, 104 predicted proteins | sample 1553451 | NCBI WGS metagenome assembly OGRO01 (sample SAMEA2580021, study PRJEB22360) | human gut metagenome | reverse complement strand
AACGTCGTGAGACAGTTCGGTCCCTATCTGTCGTGGGCGCAGGATATTTGAGGAGTGCTGTCCTTAGTACGAGAGGACCGGGATGGACGCACCTCTGGTGCACCAGTTGTCACGCCAGTGGCACAGCTGGGCAGCTATGTGCGGAACGGATAAACGCTGAAAGCATCTAAGCGTGAAGCCGCCTCCAAGATAAGATATCCCATAGCATAAGCTAGTAAGACCCCTCATGGACTAAGAGGTTGATAGGCTGCATGTGTAAGCGTGGTGACACGTTTAGCTTGGCAGTACTAATAGGTCGAGGGCTTGACTTTGTTTCCTTTCGTTCATTACTTTTCTTCCTTTGTTCAGTTTTCAGGGTGTGTCTTGTGTATGCACCTTTCTTAAGGCTCATCTTTTGATGAGTCTTTTTTTATTCTATATATTTGTCTGCAAAAAAGCGGTCGATTTAATCGACCGCTTTTGCTTTTATTATGTACTTCACTTATTTTACCGATATCGCAGCTTCGTATGCCGCCTTTGTCGCGTGCGCTATTTTTCCCACATGGTTCGCGTCGCCGATGACCAGCGGGGAGAAGCCGTTCTTTTTGAGCTCCTCGACCACCGTTGCATCGGGTCTTGAGCCGAGCGACAGCACCACGCGGTCGCAGGCGATATCCGTTCTCTTCTTTGTATCAACATTCTCGGTGACTATCCTATCGGTGTATACCTCGCAGAGCTTTTCGCCGGTCATAATCTTTGTGCCCGCCTTCTTGAGCTTCGGAAGAATATCGTCCTTGTGCTGCATCCATGTGCCGGGTGCAATCTCCCTCGCCATCTCTACGACAGTCACCTTGCAGCCGTTCTCGCAAAGCGCGTGAGCGGTTTCGAGCCCCGTAAGACCAGAGCCAATGACGGCAACATTGCGGTCCCTGAGCTCGACTCTGCCGCTGAGAATATCTTCAAACGTGAGAATATCTTCGGCGGGGCAGTTGCCGGCAAAGCGCGGCTTTATCGGTCGGCTTCCCGTTGCGGCTATGACGGCGCAGGGAGAGAGCTCTTTTATGGCCTCAACGGTAGCGGGGGTGTTGAGCTTTATTTCAACGCCCTCCTCACGGCAAATTTTCACTAGGTCGTCTATCATCCATGCGGTCTTGGCCTTTTCGGGCGGGGCGGAGGCGAGATTGATCTGACCGCCGGGCATCATATTCTTTTCAAATACCGTGACGGAGAAGCCGCGCTGAGCGAGAATATCTGCGGCGGTGAGTCCCGCGGGACCCGCACCTATGACGACGGCTGCGCGTCCGTTCCCGTCCTTCTTGAGCAGGTCGCCCTCATGGCCGACAAACGGGTTGACGGAGCATTCGCCGTGAGTGCCGACAAACGCATTTGCCTCCATAGATTCAAAGCAGTTGAGGCAGCAAATGCAGCGGCGGATAGTCTTTCCGTTAATAGCCTTTTCGGTCCAGTGAGGGTCGGCGATGTGCGGTCTGCCGAGGGAAACGAAGTCCTGAATGCCGTCCTCGAGCTGCTGCTCCGCCTGCTCGGGCGAGCGGATGAGGTTTGCCGCTATAACGGGGATAGACACGGCGTCCTTGACGGCCTTGGCCATATATTTTCTCCAGCCCGGCTCAAACGAGACCGGCTCGAGCCAGTAGTTGAAGGTGTCGTAGCCCGCGCACGAAACATCTATTGCGTCTATGCCCGCTTTTTCAAGGCGGCGCGCAATTTCAACGCCCTCGTCGAGCGTATAGCCCTTGCCCTTTTCGCCGATTTTCTCATAGCACTCGTCAACGGTCAGTCTGACTATCACAGGGAAATCCTCGCCGCAGACCGTCTTGATGCCCTTGATTATGTTGAGAATGAACCTCATGCGGTTTTCGAGCGAGCCGCCGTATTCGTCGGTGCGCCGGTTTGTCACGGGGCTGAGGAACTGCTGAAGGAGATATCCGTGCGATGAGTGGAGCTCAACGCCGTCGCAGCCCGCTTTCTTTACGCGCACGGCGCCGTCGATAAACTGCTGCTCGAGCTCTTTTATTTCGCTGTGCCTGAGCGCTCTGACGCGCCCGCCGGCGAAGTATGCCGGGCTGCACTTTGAGGGTGCGACGCTCGAGGGCACTATATTGTGCTCAAGCATGGTCGGGCCGACCTTCGGAGTCAATTTATAGAGAAGCTTCCCGTATGCGCCGCGGGTAAGGCTTTCGCACTTGATGCTCAGCGGAACGGTTCCTACGAGCAGACCGACATTCTGCCTGCCCGGGTGATGGAGCTGCACGAAAAATTTCGCGCCGTGGCGGTGGATGCGCTCGGTGAACTCGGAAAGCGGCTTGATGTGGTAGTCATGGCTGACTGCGAGCTGCGCAAACGCGCTCGCGCCGGTCTGATCGTTGACGCGGGTTATCTCGGTTATGATAAGTCCCGTGCCGCCCTTGGCGCGCTCCTCGTAGTAGTCCATCATTTTCTTCGTGGGCTTTCCGTCGAACTGACCGAAGCCCATGAGCATGGGCGACATGACCACGCGATTCTTTATCTCGCATGAGCCGATTTTCATCGGCGTGTTAAGTAGATTGCTCATTTTGTCACACTCTCTTTACTGCTATTTTTTTCTGCTTGAAAGCCTTGAGCTTTATTTTTCGGAGTAAAAGATATGCGGTTTTAACTAACGGCAAGAATATCATCAGCACCTTTGCAAATCGGAAAATCGCACAGGAGCTGACGCTTTTGCTTTATGTTAGACACTATCCTAAATAATAGCAGAAACGCAAGCGCAAGTCAATTTATATGTTTTGCGCCCGATAGAATAAATAAAAATAGAAGAATACGCAAAAATCAAAAGAATTATGCGGAGATTTATTTGCCTGCAGAGAGACGGAATGTAGTTCAAAGGCGGGGAACAAAACAGGACAGCAAAAAAGGCAATTGAGCAAAAGAAATTAAGATGGTTATTTATCCTCAAAACCCGTCAATTATACTAAGTATATTGTATTTTTTCTGACAGAGTGTTAATATATGATTGAGAGAATTCTGCCAAAGAGGCATAAAACATAAGCGATGCATAAAACGGCACTGCCGTAAAAAATAATGCGGAAAAACCAAACGGAGGTAAAAAACAATGAAAACAAAGCGAAAAAATATTTTCAAATCGCTTTTGGCGCTGACCCTTGCACTTGTCATGGTGCTCGGCGTCGCGCCGATAAGCGAGCTTGCCGGCGTTGATTGGGCAAGCCTTTTCGCACCCAAAGCCGAGGCGGAGGGGAAAACATACAAGGTTGGCGATATCATCGAATTCGGCTCTTATCCGCAGAGCAAGGTCACGGATTCATCGCTTGTTTCTGCCCTCAATAAAGCTTCAAAAAAATGGGTCAGCTACGGCTATTACAGCGGCGACGGTAGCTATGGTTCAATGAAGCCGGGCAATTGGATGGAATATGCCGACTTTACATATAATGGCACAAAATATCGCGCCGTAACCTTTTCTCAATACAGACCGTATTGGACAATTGATGCATCATCTTCCGGCAATTCATATCAGGACGACAACGGTTATACCACAAACAATGTATACTATTTCAAATATGAGCCTCTGAAGTGGCGCGTCCTTGACCCCTCAACGGGTCTTGTCCTTTGTGAGAGCGTAATCGATTCTCGGGCTTACAGCAACACGATATATTCAGACAATTCATCGTGCTGGAACGACGCAGAGCATACCCACTATGCCAACGACTATACCACAAGCAGTATCAGAGCGTGGCTCAACGATGATTTCTATAACACTGCCTTTTCTCCTTCGCAGAAGGCAAGCATTTTGACCTCCAAATTAGATAATAAAGCAAGTTGTATTGATTGCAGCGAATACGATAGCGAGACCACCTATGACAAGGTTTTTTTGCTCTCATGGAGTGAAATGCAGAACACCGCATACGGCTTCCCCGCACATACAGATTCAAGCTCCGCTCGTCAGGCAAAGGGGACAGATTATGCAAAATGTCAGGGCTTGTGGGTCTGCCGAGTGGACGAATGTTCTAACCAGTGTTTGCGGTCTGCCGATGACCGTTCCTTCTGGGTGTGCGAAGTCGGTACCATCGGCGACCTCTATGTAAGCGAGGGTGTTTACGAAGCCTCCTCCGGAGTTCGCCCTGCTTTAAAAATTTCAAATTTAGAGTTATGTGGCTCTGAAAGTGAATCATCCCTAATCTCCACAATAAACACTGATTCAACCTCAGTTTCTGTTGGAGACAGCGTAGAAATCACTTTTAAATTGAAGAGCGACGCAAATGATTCGAAAAAAACGAATATAAGTATCGTGGTAGAGAATCCGGAAATTTTCGAAAGCTCTGTCAAAAATAAAAAAGATTGTGTTGTTGTTAAGCTTACTGCAAAAAAAGTCGGAACGACGACATTGACGGTAACCGAGAAGTCGACCGGAGAAATTCTTTACTATAGCCTGAATGCAGTAGCACAAATTAATGCGTTTGACCTGAACACTGTTCCGCAACATACGGATATTCTAAAGAATCATGTTACCAATTTTTATGGTTACGGCGGACTTATTGTTGACGGAATGACGAGCACAAAACTCTCAAACGGTAATTACAAAGTGTCGATGAGTGTTTATAACACAAAAAACATCTATGGCGCAGTGGTTACTTATTATGAAGACGGCTCTGTTTGTGACTACAGGATGATAGACCGCTTTGACTGTTATGAAACCGGTTTATGGGATGTTTTAGAGTCGATGTACTATTTCCCCGGACAAACGGCAAACCTTTTCAGAAAATACACATTATACACCAACGGAAATCTTGCTCAGAAAACACCTATAGACGGCATCATTGTGCCAAAAGGCGGATATATGCAGATAACAAACAATTCTGAGGAATCTGCAATAGCGTATCTGTATAATATAATTAATTTTGCCGTTGCAGGAACGCTTTCGGCCGCCGGGGTCATAACGACTATGGCTGGCATAAATGTGGTTGATAAATCGAATGTAGCTTCCAAAACTGCTGCCGAGGCAATAATGAAAACAATCAAATCCATGCCAAGAGATAAAGCAGGAGATGTAATGGAAGATCTTCTCAAGGATATAGCCGAACAAAATATGAAGGCAAAATCCTATGATAAGATAGACGACATGGTAGCTTCTACCAACAATGTTTTGGCGCGGGCAGCCAATATTGATATGAAATCATTTATTTCAAGCAGTCTCAAGGCTGTTGGAATATCCGTTGCAGAAAATGCTATACTTTCATTTCTTTCTACTCCCGGAAAGTGGCTCAGTGCTATATTCACTATAAATTCCGGCGTGTCATATCTCGACTTTTCGTTCAGCTTTGTTAAATCATATAAAAACACATCTATATATGTAAATGCTCCGCGAAACGGCACAATATCAACTATGAACGGCGTGAAGATAGATACGCAGAATAATGTCGATGTTAAAACAGTTATGCAGGCTTTCAAAATTATTGATACTTCAACAATAACAGTGAATCTCAGCAGAAACGAAGTTATCGAAAAATCGCAAATATACAACGTGTATTTCACAAGAGACAACGAAAAAGTGCAGCCGAGCGGCTCCGTAAAAATTTATTTGCCGTTGCCTGACGATTATGACCCGGAGAACAGCTATATTTTGAGACAGGAATCAAACGGAAAGTGGACAAAACTCGAAACAAAACGTGAAAACGGCTATCTGGTTGCCGAAACTGATCATTTTAGTCTTTATGCGGTGGCGCAGGTTTCGAAAAAAGACAGCATCTTTAAGAAAATCTGGAATGCTATCCTCGCTCCCTTCCGCGCGATATCTAGATTTTTCAAAAACCTCTTCAAAAAAATCTTCAAGAAATGATCCCCTATCTATAGTATAAGCAATCCCGAAAACAGCACCGCCGCCTGCGGCTTTTGCAGGCGGCGGTGTTTTGTTTTGCGGCTTAAAATAAACCTCAAAATATGATAGAATTTTCGACTTTGCTGTGCTATAATATAGAGGATTATAATGGCATATACTGTCACTACTGCTTTAGGAGTGTTTTTGTTGCAGACAACTGTTGATTCGCTGAAAATAAACTATATGGACAAAGGCTCGGGCGAGCTCGTGGTTCTGCTGCACGGCTGGGGTTCAAATATTGAGCTTTTCGAGAATATGTCGGAGCTGCTTGCGCGAAAATATCATGTTATAGCTCCCGATATGCCGGGCTTCGGGCTGTCCGATGAACCCGAAGAGCCGTGGCACGTCGATGACTATGTGGATTTCGTGCTGAAATTCCTTGAGCCGTTCGCGCCCGAGAAAGTGACTTTTCTCGGCCACTCGTTCGGCGGCAGGGTCATAATAAAAATGGCGAGCCGCAAATTGCCTTTTGAAATAGAGAAGGTTATTTTGGTCGACTCTGCGGGCGTCAAGCCGAAAAAGACGGCGGCGCAGAAGCTGAGACAGCGCAACTATAAAATAGGCAGAAAAATCCTCGAGACCGCGCCAGTAAAGGCGCTGTTCCCCGATGCGCTCGAGGAGTTCCGCCGCAGTCACGGCTCCGCCGATTACAACAGCGCAACGCCCGTCATGCGCCAAACGCTCGTCAATACGGTCAACGAAGACCTTGTGGAATATATGCCGAACATGAAGATGCCCGTTTTGCTGGTCTGGGGCGAGAACGACGACGCCACGCCGCTGAGTGACGCGAAAATTATGGAACAGCTCATGCCCGACGCGGGGCTCGTTACCCTCAAAAATTGCGGACACTATTCGTTCCTTGAGCAGCAGTTCACCTTCAACAAGGTGCTCGCCTCGTTCATGGAGATAGACTGACCGACCGACAGTATTGCGAAAGGATTGAGCTTTTAAATGACGATATTTTCCGAGGTGCTTATCTTCGCGGCGTTCTGGCTGTTTGCGGTGCTCTCAACGCTGTTTTATATGCATATGTTCCAGTTGAACTCCTACCGCGCCGACGACCAGTGGCACTGGCTCTTAAAGAATCGCGGCAAGGCGGTTCCGCTTGCGCTGCCGTTTATCGGCGCCGTTATAGGCGTTATCTGCGGTAAGAACGCGGGCATGATAGTCTGCGCCGTGTTCGTTCTCTTGGCGTGCCTGTTCTATAAGCCGAAAAAGGCGAAAAAGCCGCTCAAATATACGCCCCGCGTCAAGCGTATGCTCGTCACCGTCGCTGTGCTCTATATTGCCATGACGGTTCTGCTTGCGGTGTTTGCGTCGGGCCGCGTTATCGCGCTCACTGCCGGCTTAGTCGCCGCCGCTTCTCCGTTTGTCATAATCCTCGCCAATGTTATTAACAAGCCAATAGAGCTTTCAATAAACAGATACTACACGAACGACGCGAAAAAAATGCTCGCCGCCTGCCCGAACCTCACCGTTATCGGCGTCACGGGAAGCTACGGCAAGACGAGCGTCAAGTTCTATCTCAACACCCTGCTCAAGGCGAAGTACAATGTCCTCATGACCCCCGAGAGCTACAACACTCCCATGGGCGTCGTCAAGACCGTGCGCGGCTCACTCAGGGCGACGCATGAGATATTCATCTGCGAGATGGGCGCAAAATATGTCGGCGACATAAAAGAGCTGTGCGACATAGTCCACCCGAAGCACGGCATAATAACTTCGATAGGCCCTCAGCATCTCGAGAGCTTCAAGTCGCTGCGAAATGTTATCAACACGAAGTTCGAGCTCGCCGACGCTCTGCCGCAGGACGGCAAGCTGTTCTTAAACGGCGACAATGAATATATAGCCGAAAGAGCGCCCGACGGCGCGATAACCTACGGACTTAACTCCGACAGCAAGTATAAAGCGAAGCTCATAAGCGTCGGCGACAAGGGCACTACCTTTGAGGTCACAACGCCCGACGGCGAAAAAGAGGAGTTCACCACAAAGCTCATCGGCACTCACAACTGCCTGAATATCTTAGGCGCGATAGCCGTTTCGCATGAGCTCGGCATTTCGCTCTCCGAGCTGCGCCCGCAGGTGCGCCGCCTCGAGTCCGTGCCGCACCGCCTTGAGCTTTCAAAGCGCGTGGGAATGACGCTCATAGACGATTCGTATAACTCTAACCCGAGCGGAACAAAGGCGGCTCTCGAGACGCTGAGCTTCTTCGAGGGCGAGAAAATCCTTGTAACGCCCGGCATGGTAGAGCTCGGCGACAAGCAGGAGGAATATAACTGCGAGTTCGGCCGAAACGCCGCCGCAGTCTGCGACTATGTGGCTTTGGTAGGCGAGAGGCAGACAAAGAGCATATATAAAGGTCTTGTCGAGGCGGGCTTTGACGAATCCCGTATATTCGTCTCTCCCTCGCTCGGCGATGCGCTTGCAAAGGTCGGCGCGATAAGAACGGATAAAAAGAAGATCGTTCTGCTCGAAAACGACCTTCCCGACAACTATTAATGGGGGTATTCATATGAAGATAAAGCTTGCAGTCCTGTTCGGCGGCAGAAGCGTCGAGCACGAGATCTCCGTTATCTCGGCCATTCAGGCGATACACGCGGTGGATAAGGATAAGTACGACGTTATCCCTGTCTATATCACGAAGAACAACGAGATGTATGTCGGCGAGCACATCGGCGACATAGAGGCTTATAAAAATATCAGTTCGCTTATAGCCGAGAGCACGCGGGTGAACCTCGTCAACGACGGCGACCGCACGCTGATAGTCAGATATCCGCATAAGGCTTTCTCGAAGGACGTTGTCGACTATATTGACATAGCGTTCCCGATAGTTCACGGCACTAATGTTGAGGACGGCACCCTGCAGGGCTATCTCCAAATGCTCAATCTTCCGTATGTCGGCTGCGACGTTGTCTCGTCGGCTGTCGGAATGGACAAATATGTTATGAAGACCGTCTTTAAAGATAACGGTATCCCCGTGCTCGACTGCGTGTGCGCCGACGCGGCGGATTACGACTCCGACCCGGAAAAAATCATTGCGGAGATAGAGGATAAATTCAGCTATCCCGTTATCGTAAAGCCGATAAATTTAGGCTCGAGCATAGGCATAAGCAAGGCGCATGACACAGACGGGCTTGAAACCGCGCTCTCGAATGCGTTTGACTATGCGGACAGAGTGCTTGTCGAGCCCGCGATAGAGAATCTGCGCGAGATAAACTGCTCCGTACTCGGCGACAGACATTCGGCGCGCGCCTCGGTCTGCGAGGAGCCACTCAACGCTACGGACATACTGAGCTACGAGGATAAGTATATCGGCAACGCCTCGAAGTCGGGCTCCAAGGGCATGGCTTCGACTCAGCGCAGGATACCCGCCGATATTCCCAAAGAGACTGAGGACGAGATACGCACTATGGCCGTCAAGGCATTCAGGGTGCTCGGTTGCAGCGGCGTGTCGCGCATAGATTTTATGATTGACGCATCGACCGGCAAGGTCTGGCTCAACGAGATAAATACGATTCCCGGCTCGCTCTCGTTCTACCTTTGGGAGCCTTTGGGTGTGAGCTATACCGAGCTTATCGATGAGATGATATCGCTCGCCATGAAGCGTGAGCGCGAGCACGAGTCGATAACCTATTCTTTTGACACAAACGTGCTCTCGGGCATAAAGCTCGGCGGCAAAAAGACGGGCAAAATGTAATTAAGCTCAAGAAAGGATGTCTCATTATGGCAGTATTCAGACCCTTCAAAGCAGTAAGACCCCTCCCCGAATATGCGTCGCGTGTCGCGGCCCTTCCCTATGATGTTATGAACAGCGAGGAGGCCCGCGAAATCGTAAAGGGCAATCCCTATTCCTTCCTCCATGTCGATAAGGCGGAGGTCGATTTGCCCGTTGGCACGCAGCTCTATTCCGAGGCTGTCTACAACAAGGCGGCGGAGAACCTCAAAAAGCTCGAGACGGACGGAATCTGCAGGCAGGACAGGTCCGACTGTATGTACATATACCGCCAGATAATGGACGGCAGAAGCCAGACGGGGCTTGTCGGCTGCGTGTCGATAGACGACTACATGAACAATGTCATAAAAAAGCACGAGCTGACCCGCGCGGACAAGGAGCAGGACAGAATAAACCATGTCGATTACTGCGACGCGAACACGGGTCCCATCTTCCTGACATACAGGGACAATGCCTCCGTGGGCGAAATTGTCGGCGCGTGGCAGGCGGAGCATGAGCCCGTCTATGATTTTGTCTCCGACGGCGTTTCCCAGACGGTTTGGGTCATAGACTGCCCCGAGACCATAAAGAAATTGTCGGCTCTCTTTGCGGGCGTTGATTCTCTCTATATCGCGGACGGCCATCACCGCGCCGCGTCGGCTGTCAAGGTCGGTCAAAAGCGCAGGGAGCAGAATCCCGGCTGCACGGGAAACGAGGAGTTCAACTTCTTCCTTGCCGTGCTGTTCGCGCAGAGCGAGCTTGCGATAATGGACTATAACCGCGTCATAAAAGACTTAAACGGTCTGACGCAGGATGAATTTATTGACAGAATAAGCAAAAGCTTTTCTGTTGAAGCCGCGCCCGAGTCGCCCTACAGACCGGAGAAGAAGCACACATTCGGAATGTATCTCGGCGGCAAGTGGTATAAGCTCGCCGCAAAGGACGGAACTTTTGACGCAGCCGACCCCGTAGCGGCGCTCGACGTCTCGATACTCCAGCGGAATCTCATCTCTCCCGTGCTCGGAATAGACGACCCGCGTACAGACAAGAGAATAGACTTCGTCGGCGGAATACGAGGACTGAAGGAGCTTGAGCGCAGGGCGCAGAATGATATGTGTCTCGCCTTTTCGATGTTCCCGACCACCGTTGACGACCTCATGGACATAGCCGACGCGGGAAAGATAATGCCGCCCAAATCGACTTGGTTCGAGCCGAAGCTGCTCAGCGGACTGTTTGTACATAAGCTTAAATAAGGAATGAAATTATGGTGAGATACAAGACCGAGGCCGACGACAGGGAGCAGAGAGTCCTCGCGGAGATTTCGCTGAACACGCCCGTGAACAGAAAAAAGCGCAAGTCAACGGTGATGGTATCGGTGATACTCAGCGTTATATACGCGGCGTTTTCCGCGTGGCTGTTCGCGCGCGGAGTTAAAGCCAACGGCTTTTTACTTCTCGGCTTTGCGCTGGTTTTTCTGCTGATAGCGCTGTTTTCAAAGAAGTTTCAGCTTTTTATAGTCCTGCGGCTTATGAAAAAGAGAAACAAGGCTTTGGCGGGCAAAACAGTGGAATATGCTATCGACGGCGACGGCGTTGAGATAACCTCGTCGCTCGGCACGGGTAAAAACAATTGGTCGGCATTCAACCGCTACGGCGAGCAGGACGGATATATCTACCTCGTGCGCCTCGACAACAATGTTGTGCTCATAGATAAATCCCGCCTGTCGCCCGAAGAACTGAAAGAGCTTGAGAGCTTGCTCGGAAATGTCAAAACAACCGAAAAATAAGCGAAGACACGGTACAGCGATGTACCGTGTCTTTTTGCGTTATCTCGGTTATTTTTCACTCAGTGCTTCGCCGATCTCGCGGCGAACCTGCTCGAATGCGGCGTGGTCGGAGGTGTATTCGGTGAGGCTCGAGGTGACCTTTGCTATTCTTTCGTCAACCCACGCTCGGCCGAGCTTCGCTTCGGCAAGGGTGAAATAGTCGTAGTCCTCCATGCCGTCCGCAATGTTAAACAGCCGCATAGTAGAAACGGGTCCGTCGATGCCTATGTATCCGCCGGGATAAATGAGCATTCCGTCGCCGGAGCAGTCAAAGCTGTCCCAGGTTTTTGCCGATTCCCATGGATTGGCTTTTTCGCAGTATGTGGTGCACCAATAGAGCAGGCCGGTGATGTTTATCGACTTCTGCTGCCACATGAGTATGCGGTGCTTGAGCGCATCCAGATGAATGAAGAAGTTGCAGTAATCACCGCCGGGGGCGCAGCAGACATACCACCATGCACGGCTGCCGTTTTTTGCGGCATTTGTCATTTCCTCAAGCGTCGAGCCTCTGCCGACGACATCGCTGAGTCCGCAGAGAATGGAGCTTCTGCCCTTTTGCAGCTCAACGGAGGATATCTTGTTTCCGTTTATCTTCACTTCGTCTGTGTTAAACGGAGTGACCATATTATACCCGGGGCACAGGCGCGCGAGCCTTTCGGTTATTTCCCTGTAGCGCTCATACGCCGCGGAATCGCCGGGCTCGTCGATGGGATAGAAGTAGCCTTTTTTCGCCCATTCGGGATTTGAAGAAACCTTCTCGTAGTATTTGACAAGCTGCCCGTCGTCCTCGGGATAGGGGATAACGAAAGAGGTTATGCGCGGGTCGCTCATATATTTGTCGGCGCGTTCATCGAGAATATCATAGGGAATGTTATACGGGCTGAGCCTGTTTTCGGCGAGTAGCTCATATACCTGAACATTCAGCTTCTCCCGAGCGGCATCATCTCCGTCTTTAACTCCGGAGAGTGTGGCGAACATTTCGCTGCTGTTTCCGAATGCGCTCTCATTCGCAGGTGTATCGGGGAGAGTGAAGTTCCAAACCACAGCCTTGATTTCCTTTTCGAGAATGACCTCGTTTTTCTCGTTTTTTGCCGTGACGGTTGCGGTGTATTCGCCCGCTTTCGCGTCCTTTTCGGCACGCGTCCTTATAAAGAACGCCTGTTGAAGTCCCTTTTCAAGCTCGGCGGGGCCGCCGTATTTGCCGGTGTGCGCTGCGGGAATCATCGCGTCGGCATATTCGCAGCTGTATTTGCCGCCCATGCCTTTGACCTCCGAGTAGTGCGCTTTGTATGCCTCGGTGCGGAGCGTGTCGCCGTCGGCATTCTTAAAATCCGTGACGGAGACTTTGACTTTCTTGCCCTTTTTCGCGGTTGCAAAGATTATCTGGAAGCCCTCCCACTCATTTCTTGCGAGTGCGATATCAATGCTTTCATCCGAGCCGAGCGCCGTGTCACGCAGATCCTTTTCCGTGGCGTAGGCGAAGTCGTAGACAATGTCGCTGTCGGAGGTCTGAATACCGCCGATATTGCTCGATGCCCTTGAAATTTTATAGACAGGCGCAAGGAACGAGTAGTTGTTTATCGCCCTATAAGATACAACGAGCCCGGGGCAGATGAGAGCTGTGGCACAGAGGAGAGCCGTGATTTTGCAGAGAGCCTTGTGACCGCGGCTCGAGAGTCCGTTTAAATATACGGCGAGAGCGATTGCAAACATTATGCACGATGAGCCGAACGCGAGTGCGCCGGCGACATCGGGCGCGACGGCTTTTTGCACACCGAAGCCCACGGCAAGGTAAACGCCCGCATGAACTGCGGCGGAGACGATCGGCACTGTTATCTTATTGGCGGTGCTGTGTTCACGCTTTTTATCCGTGAGCGTATACAGCAGCATGACAACGCCGCCGCAAAGAGCGAGCAAAACGGTGTAGAGCGCTATCTCCGGGCCGTTTCCGCGTTTAAAGACATAGTACGCAGAATAGAGCGCGTAGATATAGAGCGCGGTGAAGAAAAGCGATGCCGCGACGCAGAGCGCAGTTCTTGCCTTCTTGTTTTTCATCGAATTACCCCTTTCATATTTAAAATAATTATTTTGCTTACAGGTTATATATAACAAAATATTGACGCAGTGTCAACGTTTTTATGTAATAATCACTAATAGATGCGCTTCTGCGACAAAAAATCATACTTTAATGAGTCTCGGCACCTTGTAAAAAATATGTCCGCAGAGAAAAAACGCTGCGGACATATTTTTGTCTGTTGATAAATCGGGACTTGCGGGGGCGATTGCCGTTTACGCACCGGGACCCGTAAGCTCGGATGGAGCTCTCCGACATAGCTCCCCATGCAAAGCGACGGTCACTCCCAGTCCTTCCATATCTCCGGGCAATAGCCGACCGTCGCCTGCTTGCCGTTTCGGACTATCGGGGTCTTGAAAAGCTCCGGGTGCTCGAACAGCTTTTCCTCTTTGTCCTCGTCGTGCGCGAGATATTTAATAAACTGCTGCTCATAGGCCTTGCTTTTCTCGTCGAACAATTTGTCCATGCCGCCGACGGCTTTTTTGACAGAGGCATATTCGCCGCGGCTCATGCCGTATTTTGCGACATCGATGAGCTGATATTTTATTCTGCGCTCCTTGAACCAGCGCTCGGCTTTTTTCGTATCGAAGCATTTGGCTTTTCCGAATATCTGTATGTTCATATATAGACTCCTTTTTCTCTTGTATCCGAGGACAATTATATGATAAAATATATATATTGTAAAGTATGCAAGGGAGATTGGGTTTTGAAGATGGATATGCCGAAAAATGTTGATACCGCGATAGGCCTGCTGCAGTCGGCGGGCTTTGAGGCATATGCCGTGGGCGGGTGCGTGCGCGATACGCTGCTCGGAAAAACGCCTAATGACTGGGATATAACATCCTCCGCGTCTCCCGAAGAAATAAAAGCGGTGTTCGCGGACTTTCACTGCATAGATACCGGAATAAAGCACGGCACCGTGACCGTCATAGCGGACGGAGAACCGCTCGAAATAACGACCTTCCGGCTCGACGGCGAATATGAGGATAACCGCCACCCGAAGAGCGTCACTTTTACCTCCGTTCTCGGCGAGGATCTCGGCAGGCGGGATTTCACGGTAAACGCCATGGCCTACAGCCGAAAAACCGGCACGGTCGATCTTTTCGGCGGGCGGGATGACCTCAAAAACGGAATAATCCGCTGCGTCGGCGACCCGGACAGGCGCTTCAACGAGGACGCGCTGCGAATCCTGCGCGCCCTGCGCTTTGCCTCGACGCTCGACTTTGAGATAGAGCCGTTGACCGCACAGAGCCTGATAAATAACCGCGCCCTGCTCGGCAACATCTCCGAGGAGAGGATAGCAAAGGAGCTGATAAAGCTCGTCTGCGGAAAAGGCGCGCGGCGTATACTCACGGATTTTGCCCCCGTGCTCTTTGAAATTTTGCCGGAGCTTCGCCCGATGTATAAGAACGGGCACGACAATCCGCACCACTGCTACGATATCTACGAGCATACGCTCATAGCGCTCGAGAATATCGACCCCGAGCCGACGCTGCGCTTTGCGATGCTCCTGCACGACTGCGGCAAGCCCGCTGCCAAGATTTTCGACGAAAACGGCGTAGCGCATTTCTACGGACATCAGCGGGTGAGCGCGGAGATATCGGCGCAGATATTGGCGCGGCTCAAGGTGTCGAACAGATTCAGAGATGAGGTGCTGTTCCTTGTCAGCAACCACGACCGCTGGGAGCTATATGAAAACACGGACAAAATGCCGCGCTACCTCTCGAAATTCGGCTTTGACGGCGTGACCAAGCTGCTCAAGGTCATGCGCGCCGATGTGCTCGCGCAGTCGCCCGAATACAGATACAGGTTAGAACAGATATCGGCTGCAAATGAGGCGGCAAAAGCTTTGGCGGCTCAGGAACCGTGCCTGTCGCTGCGCGAGCTTCAGATAAACGGGCGGACTCTCATGGATATCGGCATTCCGCAGGGCAGACAGCTCGGCGCGGTGCTCGCGCAACTGCTCGACGAGGTCATAGACGGAGTGACAAAAAACACGCAGGAGGCTCTCACGGCGCGCGCAAGGGAAATATACGGAGAGATGAGGTGAATAAAGCCGCTGTATCAACCGATACGGCGGCTTTTCGTCTGCCGTCCAAGGCTATCCGGAGAGAAAACGGTTTGTAAGAGAATGCACATTGGCGCCTTATGCGACTTTGTGCAAGCGCATGAAAAATGAGCGGCAGATAATTGTAAGCTGCGTGGGGAACACAACCGACCGATTACGACGCACTAACGATAACTTACATATAAACGCAAAACAGCCACAGTGTTTTTTCTCACTGTGACTGTAAACGGTTTTGCATATCCGCTTTTGGGCGGGTTACTTTTTTACTGCGCTAAGAAACGGTCGAAGATCGAGCCGCCGGAGCTGCTGCCGGAGGAGGTGACGTCGTTCTCGTTTGAGGTCGAGAAGGTAAGCTCGATGCGCGTGCCTTTCGGAGCCTTTGAACCGGGCTCGACGGACATCGAGACGACAACGCCGTCTGTGTAGTTGCCCGCGACGGTGCAGACAAAGCCGCTGTCCGTGAGTATCTGCTTTGCCTCGGAATAGCTCTTGCCGAATACGTTGGGAACGTCAACGCTCTCCTTGCCGCTGCTGATGACGAGCTCTATCTCGCTGCCTATGGCGACCGTGGTCTGCTCGGGCAGGCTCTGCGAAATGACATAGCCCTCCTTGACGGTGTCGCTGTATTCGAACTTCGTCTTGAATGTAAACTTGCCGTCCCAAACGGGATTCTTCGATATAGCCTCATAGCTGAGGTTCCTGAAATCGGGCACAACTATCGTCTCCGTGCTCGTGCTCTCGGTGACGGAGGGGTTGAGAGTCGACTGGTCATTGTCTGGGTTCTTCTTTGAAAAGCTGCCCCTGAACACCGTCGCCATAAGAATTGCGAACACGATTATGCCGACTCCGAGCGTTATTCCGCCCGCGACGAGGAACGGCTGCGCGGCGCTCTTTTTCTTTTTCGGCGCCGCCGAAACGCCCTCGCCATGCATAGGCTCTGCCGAACGGTCGCCGCCCTCGCTCATAGCCTGAATTTCGCCCGCATAAGCCGCAGTGGGAGAGGCGGACAATTCGGCTCTGAACTGCTCGACGGAACGGGTTCTGTCCTCGGGCAGGATCTGCAGCGCGTTTATAAGCGCGTTTATGACATAAGCCGGGAGCTGCTCGGCAAATTTGCTCGGTATCATCAGACGGTCGTTAGTCACGCGGGTGGTGGCGATTATCGGGTCGGTGCCGATAAGTGCGCGGTAGAGAACCGCCGCGAATGCATAAATATCCGTCCATGCGCCCTGCTGACCCTCGAAGCCGTACTGCTCGATGGCGGCGTAGCCGGGGAATAGCTCCGGATTCAGATCGCCGCGCGCCGTGCGTGCCTGCCAGATGCTGAAGCCCGATATCTTGAGCTTTCCGTCGGGGGTCACAAGTATTGTCTGCGGCGAGAGTCCGCGGTGGATTATTCCCGCCGAGTGCAGAGTGCCCAGCGCCGAAAGGGCGGGCATGAACATCTGCCTCGCACGCTCCCACGGGATATACCCCGTGCTCGTCGAGAGCAGATATTTTCTAAGCGGCACGGCGTCCGTGTATTCATATATAGCGTAGGCTGTGCCGTTGTCCTCAACGACGTCCGTCACGCTTATAAGCGTTGAAAGTCCCATAAGGCGCATAAGCTTGCGCCACAGCTCGAGAAAGCTCTGGTAGCAGTCGGTGTATGCGCGCTCGCATCCCTGCATGACTCTGACCTGCGTCTCGCCGTTTTCGCGCGAACAGATGGCGTCGGGCAGAAATTCCCTAACCTTGACTGCGACCCGTTCGGTTAAGTCCCATCCGGCATAGGTGACTCCGTCACCGTTGAAGTCCAGAACCTTGCCGACGAGATAGCGGTTTGCAACAACGCTCTTTATCGGAAGATAGGGGGAAAGCTGAGGAGAATCGACATGATATCCGCAGTAGGGGCACTGCTTCTCGTCGCCGATAGGTTTCATGCAGCTCATGCATAAATTGTCGGTGTTAGGCATTGAAAACCTTCCTTTACGAAATATGGGGTAACACAGATAATGATAAAATTATACAAGTATATAATAGCAAAACATAAGTCAATTGTCAACTTTAAGCGCGCGGCGAATGAAGTTTTTTGCGCGTCCCGCTTCACTGAAAATATAGTATTCCGACAAAAACAGGGCAATTTTTTCTTGAATATTTAAACGCTTTAACACTTGAAATTGCGAAGCTCGATGATATAATAAAAGTATTATCTTTATAAAGGAGATGCCATTATGCAAAAGATAACTATTGAGCGCACTACCGCTCCTAAAGCGAAGCCCACAGACGAGACAAAGCTTGGCTTCGGCAAAATATTTACCGACCATATGTTTATTATGAACTATGACGAGGGCGAGGGCTGGCACAATCCGAGAATCGTGCCCTATGCTCCGATAGCTCTTGACCCCGCGGCCATGTGCCTGCACTACGGCCAGGCCGACTTTGAGGGACTCAAGGCATACAGAAGAGCCGACGGCAGCATAGGCCTTTTCCGCCCCGACCAGAACATGGCGAGACTCAATGTCTCCAATGACCGCCTCTGCATCCCGAAGATAGACGAGGCGTTCGGCGTTGAGGCTATCAAGACTCTTGTCGAGGTCGACAAGGATTGGGTGCCGCACAGCGAGGGGACTTCCCTCTACATCCGCCCGTTCATCTTCGCCATTGACCCCATGGTGGGCGTTCATCCGGCGAAGCATCTGCTTTTTGTTATAATCCTCTCGCCCGTCGGCGCATACTATGACAACGGACTTGCTCCCGTTAAGATCTATGTCGAGGAGCACTATGTCCGCGCCGTTACCGGCGGCACCGGCTTTACCAAAGCTGCGGCGAATTATGCTATATCAATGAAGGCGCAGGAGGTTGCCGAGGAGCAGGGCTATGCTCAGGTGCTCTGGCTCGACGGCGTTCACAGAAAGTATATCGACGAGGTCGGCGCGATGAACGTGTTCTTTGTCGTTGACGGCGAGGTTATTACCCCGAGCCTTGACAGAGGCTGCATACTCGGCGGTATCACGAGAAAGTCCTGCATCGAGCTTCTCCGCCACATGGGCTACAAGGTCACCGAGAGAGATATTGAAATCGGCGAGCTCGTCAAGGCATATGACGAGGGCAAGTTCGACGAGGCGTTCGGCTCGGGCACAGCAGCTGTTATTTCGCCCATCGGCGAGCTCAAGTACGGCGACAAGCACATGGTAATCAACGACGGCAAGATCGGCCCGATCTCGCAGAAGCTCTATGATACCCTCACCGGTATCCAGTGGGGCAAGCTGCCCGACGAGTTCGGCTGGACCGTAAAGATTGACTGATGGCAAAGCTCTATTTTAAATACGGCGCAATGGGCTCGTCAAAATCGGCCCAGGCGCTCATGACCAAATTCAACTATGAAGAAAAGGATCGCACGGTATGGCTGATAAAGCCGAGCGTCGACACAAGAGACGGCGCGGACACCGTGTATTCCCGCGTGGGTCTGAGCGCAAAGGCGCAGGCTATTTCCCCGCAGGACGATATATATGAAATGTTCTGCGAGAAATGCAGAAACGCCGACGTCGTTATTTCCGACGAGAGCCAGTTTTTTACCGAGGCTCAGATAGACCAGCTGCGCAGAATAGTCGACGAGTGCGATATTCCCGTGCTCTGCTTCGGACTGCGCACCGATTTTCTGACGCACGTTTTCCCGGGGAGCCGCAGGCTGCTCGAGATTGCGGACTCCATAACCGAGATAAAAACCATCTGCCGCTGCGGCAGAAAGGCTACCGTCAACGCGAGGATAGGCGAAAACGGGCAGGTCGTGACGAGCGGCTCGCAGGTGCTCCTCGGCGGCAACGACCGCTATGAGGCGATGTGCCACCGCTGCTGGAAGGAGCGCATAGCGCGGGAGAGCGCGGAAAAATAAAAAGCTCCGGGACTGTCGAATTCAGCGCAGACCAAAGAAAATATAAAGGTCATAATTCACGTCCGACAGCGCAGAATATGACCTTTATTTTAGTTGATTTTCGCTCTTTTAAGCGCTTTTTGCGTCTAAACGGGCAGACCCTTTTGCAGCGGGCAGAAAGCCGAAATAACTTCCGGGAGGTCGCACTTGAACAGAAAACTTGAATTCACCGTGCCTGAGGAGTACGAGGGCAAAAAGGCGTTTTATTTTCTGCGCGGCTGCGCGGGGATCTCGGCGCGCGCGTTGAGCTCGCTAAAGCGCATCGACGGCGGCATAACCCGCGGCGGCGAGACGCTCAGAACCATAGACCGCCTGCACGCGGGCGATGTGGTCACGGTGACGCTGCCCGCAGAGAGCGAGACTGTCGAGCCTATCGACATAAATATAGATGTAATATACGAGGACGCAGATCTGCTCGCCGTCAACAAATCGCCGTTTCTTGCCATGCACCCGACCCACAACCACCAGGGCGACACGCTCGCAAACGCGGTGGCGGGGCACCTGAAAGGCGAGGGAAAGAGCGCGGTGTTTCGCTGCGTCGGCAGGCTCGACAAGGGCACGTCCGGCGTTGTCGTCTGCGCCTTGAACCGCTATGCGGCGGCGCGGCTTTCGGGCAATATTAATAAGAGGTATATGGCTGTTGTGCGCGGACATTTTGAGGGCAGCGGAACCGTAAACAAGCCGATATACCGACCCGACCCGATGAAAACTCTGCGCGCGTGCGGCGATATGCCGGGCAGCGAGAGCGCGGTCACTCACTGGGAGAGCCTCTATGCAGGGGAGGAATACAGCCTGCTCAGCCTCAGGCTCGAGACGGGCAGAACGCATCAGATAAGGGTGCATTTCGCGTCCGAGGGCGCGCCCCTTGCCGGCGACACGATGTACGGCGCACCGGAGGATTTTATAGGTCATCATCTGCTCCACTGCGCCGAATGCGGCTTCGTTCACCCCGCTTCCGGGGAGGAGGTTCGCCTCTGTGCGCCGCCCCCGCAGGACTTTGCGGACTTCTGCCGCTCGTTCATCCCGGAGGATACATTGGTGAAAATATTCAATAACAAGTGAATATCATTGCATATTTACCGTCAAAATACAGAAAACTGCCAAAAAGATGAAAAAATATTCAAAAACCCCTTGCATTTTAAAAATATGGTGCTATAATACAGACATCAACTGAAAACAGGAGGAAAAAATCATGAAAAAGCTTACGAAGATAATCGCCCTCGTGCTTGCGCTCGTTTGCATATGCACCGCGTTTGCAGCCTGCGGCGGCAACAAGGATGACAAAGACAAGGAAAAGACCCCCGCGGTCAAGGTTATAAACTATGACCTGACCAACGAGCAGTATGCTTTCGGTGTTGACAAGAATCAGCCCGAGCTGCTTACTAAGGTCAACGAAATCCTCAAAGAGATGAAGAGCGACGGAACATTCGACGCTATCTGCAACAACAACTTCGGCAGCGGTACCCCCCAGGCCGTCAAGTCCGCAGTACTCGACAAGAGCAAGGATCAGCTCATCGTTGCGACAAACGCCGAATTCGAGCCTTTTGAGTATATGAAGGGTGAAAACTACTACGGTGTTGACATGGAAATGGCCGCCTACATTGCGAAGAAGCTCGGTAAGGAGCTTGTCATCAAGAACATGAACTTCGATGCCGTCTGCCTCTCCGTCGGTCAGCACAAGTGTGACATCGCCATGGCGGGTCTTACCATAAGCGAGGATCGTAAAGAGTATGTCAACTTCTCCGATCCCTATTACGAAGCATCTCAGAGGCTCATAGTCAAGGGCACTGATACCACCTTTGACGCCTGCAAGAGCGCCGATGATGTCAACGCTATCTTGAACAGCCTTACCGAGGATAAGAAGATCGGCTGCCAGCAGGGCACTACCGGCAACTCCTTCATCGAGGGCAACAATGACCTCGGCTTCCCCGGTCTCAAGGCAAAGGCAGTTGCCTACAAGAACGGCTCTCTCGCAGTTCAGGATCTCATTAACAACGGCGTTGACTATGTCATCATTGATGCCGCTCCCGCCGAAAGAATCGCAAAGGCTATCAATGAAATGTCCTGAGCCTAAAAGAAAATAACTGAAGAAGGCTGTTTCGGTCGAAGCGGCCTTCCTTTTCAGTCTGTAACACCTTTCCCCGAAAAGTATTTGTACAAAGGAAAAGAACTATGAATGATTTTATAGCAAGCTTACCGAAAAAAATCGATAAGTTTATCGAGATACTCATAGACTATAACGGCTATGTCAAGGTTCTGCAGGGTCTGCAGAATACGCTCAAGATAGCCGTTCTCGGTCTTATTATCGGTATCGTCATCGGCACGCTGATAGCCACCGTGCGCGTCATGCCGAAATACAAGGTTTTCCCGAGAGTGCTCAATGCCATATGCGCGTTTTATGTGGCGCTCTTCAGAGGAACTCCCATGGTCGTGCAGCTGCTTATATTCTACTATGTTGTGCTGCCGATAATGGGCGTCAACCTCCCATCCGTAAATGTTGCGATAACTGTATTCGGCCTCAACAGCGGCGCGTATATATCAGAGATAATGCGAAGCGGCATACAGAGCGTTGACGAAGGTCAGATGGAGGGCGGCAGAAGCGTGGGCTTAAGCTTCTCGACCACAATGCTGCGAATTGTTATCCCGCAGGCGATAAAAAATATCCTCCCGACTCTCGGCAACGAGTTCATAGCCCTCATCAAGGAGACCTCGGTCGTCTCGTTTGTCGGCGCGCTCGACCTCTACGTCGCGTTCAGCTACATCGGCTCGAACAGCTATGAATTCATGGTGCCCTATATCGCCATGGCACTCATCTATATCGTCATAGTCTGCCTGATAACGCTGCTTATAAAAATCATGGAAAGGAGCCTGAAGAAGAGTGATAGACGTAATTGACCTGAAAAAAAGCTTCGGGGACAACGAGGTCCTCAAGGGCATAAATATGACTATCAACAAGGGCGACATAGTTGTTGTCATAGGCCCCTCCGGCTCCGGAAAGAGCACCTTCCTGCGCTGCCTCAACTGCATGGAGGACCCGACCTCCGGCAAGATAATCTTTGAGGGTGTGGATATCGCCGACATGAAGGTCGACATCAATATCCACCGCAGAAAGATGGGAATGGTGTTCCAGCATTTCAATCTTTTCAACAACAAGACCGTCATAGAGAACATAATGCTCTCGCCTGTGCTCTGCGCCAAGAAGGACAGACGCAAGGCTGTTTTGCACAATATGTTCCATAAGGATAAGCTCCCCGTGCGCCCCGTCAGGGAGATAAAAAAGGACGCGGAGGAAAAAGCTCACAAATTGCTCGAGCGTATAGGCCTCGAGGACAAGGCGGATGTCTATCCCTCCACCCTCTCCGGCGGCCAGAAGCAGAGAGTTGCGATAGTCCGCTCGCTTGCGATGAACCCCGAGGTCATCCTCTTCGACGAGCCGACGAGCGCGCTTGACCCCGAGATGGTCGGCGAGGTTCTCGACCTGATGAAGCAGCTCGCCCACGAGGGCATGACGATGGTCGTCGTCACCCACGAGATGGGCTTTGCCCGCGAGGTCGGCACGAAGCTCGTGTTCATGGACGAGGGCAAGATAGTTGAGGAGAACACTCCCGAGGAGTTCTTCAACAATCCGCAGAGCCCGCGAGCCAAGGAATTCCTGTCCAAGGTGCTCTGATATCCGAATATAAAAAGCATAAGCCCGCCGATTCTCGGCGGGCTGTTTTTATCTCTGCGCAGGAACATCAGCTCGAAACGTTTGACTTGATGCCAAGCTCGCTGCGGGTGTCCGTATCCATAAATCTCTCCGACGGGAGCGAGGCGAGATAGTCGTAGTTTTTCTGCGGAATATCGGGATTGCCCTTTGAATAGCTCGGAATAAGCATGGCTCCGGCGACGGCGGGGTCGGTGCAGCGGGTATCGTTTCTCCACTTGTCGCGCTCTTCGGGATTCCTGAGGTTGGGGATATCCAGTTGTCTGCCGCCCTCGAGGACGGAAAAATATGCGAACATACCGGGCAGGAACATATCGAGAGCCTCGTAAATATCAACGGTATCGGCGTTGCGGTTGCCGCGGAGCTTTTCGACGAGATTGTGCATGACATAGTAATCGGAGCCGCCGTGCCCGGCCTTGTCGGCTATTTCGGTCAGCGCGTCGTCCGTCGGAGTTATGACGGGCGACGATTTATTGTCTCCCTCGTGCTCGTCGCAGTTGACATAGAGCGTTCCGACGCCGCCGTTTTCGGCGTCCTCCCTCGCGCTCTCCATTCTGCCCTTTGAGCCGTAAATCGAATACCATATCGAGCCTTTGGAGGGACCCACGCCGTGCAGACTTTTAATAAGTGCGCCGTTTTCGAGGGTTATCATTTCAACCGCAAAAGCTCCCGCCTTTGCGCCCATTCTCTCCATGCGCGCGTTAAACGGAGCCTCGAAGCCCGCAACCTTAACGGGGCGCAGCCCTGTAATATGGATGAGCGGCCCTATCGAGTGGGTGCAGTAATAAAACGCGCTCATCGTGTTGCGCCAATGCTTCGGGTCGGCGAAGGAATAGAAGTGCCAGCCGCTCTCGCAGTTGTGCATATACTCGCCCTCGCCGTATTCGAAGCTGCCGAGCACACCGTCCCTGTAGAGCGCTCTCATCTTTTTCGGAGCGGGCATATAGGCGTAGTTTTCGGCATAGGCATAGACTTTCCCCGTTCTTTCAACCGCTTCGACGAGCTCCACGGCCTCTTTCATCGTCTGGACGGGCAGAACCTCGCTGAGGACATTTTTGCCGGCCTCCAGGCATTTTATCGCATACGGGGCGTGCTCGTTTGCGTAGTTTGCGAGAACAACGCAGTCCGTATCATGCTTTAAAAACTCGTCGAACTCAGTGTAATAGCTTATGCTGCCGTCGGCGCCGTATTCCCGTTCGGCCTCCTCGAGCCTTTCTTTTCTGAAGTCGCAGACCGCCGCCAGCTCCGCGTTTTCGGCGAATTTGCAGTAGTCCATCATGGACTTGCCGCGCCCCGCTCCGAGAACTCCGATTTTTATCTTCTTCGCCTTTGAGCGGCGGTATATAATCTTATATTCGCTCGCGTCGTCATAGAGCATCCGCGCCGAATCTATGCCGCATTCCTCAAGCATGACCTCCCAGCGATCCTGCATTCCCATATCGTATTCAACCGGCAAAAAGCCTCCGGAGAGATAGCTCTTCACGGCGCTCGGACGGAACTCGTCCGTTGTCAGGTGAACATATCTCACGCCCTTTTCGGACAGGTGGTTGAGAGCGAGCATGGTGAGATATTTCGCAAGTCCTTTTCCGCGAAAATCCTCGCGCACGGCAACCATGTGCATACGGCCTGTGTTGTCCTCCGAATTGACAAAGGCGGTTACGGTTCCGACGTGCTCGCCGTGAAAGTCGATAAAGAACACATCCCGGACGGGGTCGATATCCTCTATGTCGAGTATTGAGCGGTCAAACTCCTCGTCCCCGCCGCCGTCGGCGATGAGATGTCCGTTTCTGCAGCAGCCGCACCAGGCCTTTTTGTCCGCTTCTGTCCTGTACGTTGACACGGAGAAGCCCTCCGGCAGCGCGTACTGCTTAATAGGTGTTCCGGGCAGCCAATACATTTTTAACTGAGCCATTTTTCTCCCCTCTTTCTGAGCTTTATTTTCACGCTCATTATAAAATAAATCTCCGAAAAACAAAAGAGCTTTTTTGTGTCAATTAAAAGTCCCGGCTTCTTTCGAAACCGGGATTTGGCTTTTGTTGTGTTTTACGGCTTCCAGATGAGCCAGATGAGGAGATAGCCCGTTATGACCGCCGCGAGAGTGAACGGCACGCCGTACTTCATGAAGGTCGTGGCCTTGACCTCGTGCCCCTCCTTGCGCAAGATGCCGATGCCCGCGATGTTCGCCGATGCGCCTATCGGGGTCAGATTGCCGCCGAGCGTCGCGCCGCAGAGCAGCCCGTAGTACATGATTTTCGGGTCGATGCCGAGATTCACGGCGATGACGGGTATGACGGTGAGCATGGTGGCCGTGTAGGGGATATTGTCAATGAACGCCGAGAGAATAACCGACATCCAGACTATAACGGTGTAGACGATGAACACGCTGCCCGAGCTGCCGCCGACCTTCGATATCGCGTTGCCGATTATGTCAATAACGCCCGCATTCTTTATGCCGCCTATGACGACGAAAAGACCGGTCAGCAGGAAGATGGTGTAGTAATCGATCTCCTTGAACGCATTTTTGACAAGCTTTGTGTTCTTGCGGAACAGCTCGCGGATTATGCCGACAAAGAAGAAGAACATACAGATAAGACCGTTTGTTATCTCGGGCTTGTAGAACTGACCCTCCGCCGCGTTGTTCTTATAGGGGATGAACGAAACGGCGATGAGGCAGACAACAGTCGCAATAAGCAGGAAGGTCGGGAACTTGTCCTCAACCTTGGTGCGCTCGTTTATATGTATTTTGTCATTCTCCTTGCGGAACATGAAGAGGATTATCAGCGCGCTGACAAGTGCGCCCGCCTCAACGACCCAGAACATACCGGGCTTGCCCTCGTCAAAAAAGAAGTCGGAGAAATCGAGATTCGCCGCTTTTGCGAGCAGTATAGAGGTCGTATCGCCCACAAGCGTGGCCGCGCCCTGGAGGTTGGACGAGACGGCGATGCAGATAATGCTCGGCACGGGCGAGATGTTGAGCTTTTTGCAAAGCGCGAGCGCGACGGGCGCTATCATGAGAACGGTAGCGACATTGTCTACAAACGCGGAGACGATGCCCGCGAAAAGGCTCATGCAGACGACAGCCCACTTGATATTGGGCATCTTTGATATAAGAACGTCACTCATCAGCTGCGGCATTTTGGACTCGATAAAGAGATAGACGGTGCCCATGGTGCCGGCGATCATCATGATGACGTTCCAGTCGATTTCGCCGACAGCCGTCTTAAAAGTATAGCTGAAGGTCTCTCCCGAGCCGAGGGCGAAAAAGTTCGCGCCGAAAAGCTCGGGCTTGAATGCGGCAACGGTGCCGAGGATAACGAAGATAACCGCCGATGCAACAGCGACATACGGGCGAATCTTTTGAAACGCCATCATAAGAATATATGTCGCCGCGAAGAGCACCAGCGCGGTTACGGTGATATTGCTCATGCTTCACACTCCAAAAATATTTTTTGCAGCGAACACTCAGCGACTGATTTTCCCCAAAGAAAAAAACACGCTCCCGACAGGAGCGTGAAATAGCCAATTCATTAAAGCATGACAATACAAACACCGCATTGCTTCAACCTCAAATAAATAACCCGCCTGTTATGCGAATTATGACAGACTCCACCACTCATTATTCGGCTGCAAAAGGCATTATATAAAAAAAATCAACGGCAGTCAAGAAGTTTTTTCGACAAAACGTAAATTTTACATAAGCTCGGCTATAACGGCGTTTGAAACGAGAAAGCCGCGCCTTGTCAGCGCGATGTGCTCGCCGTCGCAGACCGTGAGCCCCGCCCGCGAGAACCGCTCGCATTTCTCGATTATATTCTCGGGCACGCCGTGGCCGAACCGCTCTTTTACCTCGGAGAATATGAGTCCCTCGCACAGGCGCAGACGGAGCATTAAATACTCCTCAAAGCTCCCGCCCTCGCCGTCGTTTACGGGCTCGCAGTTTGCAATAAAGCTCTCTGTGTCCCGCGGGAAGAAGAATCTTCCGCCGCCGATAAACGAGTGCGCCGAAGGGCCGATGCCGAGATATTCCTCGCAATTCCAATATTTGAGATTGTGGCGGCTCTCGCGGCCCCGCTTTGCAAAATTTGATATCTCATACTGCATGAAGCCGCGCTTTTCGAGCTCCTCGCAGGCGGTGAGATACAGCTCGCAGGTCTTGTCCTCGTCGGGCAGGGCGAGCTCGCCGCGCCTTTCAAAAAAGCGCGTGCCCTCCTCTATTTTCAATATGTATGCGCTGACGTGGCAAACCCCTGCGTCCGCGCAGAAGGCGACACTGTCCCTAAGCGAGTCAACCGTCTGACCGGGTACCGCAAGCATGAGATCGAGCGAAATATTTTTTATTCCCGCGTCCCGGGCGCGCCTGACGGCGAGAGAGACATCGTCCCTGCCGCTGAGCCTGCCCAGGGCGCGGCGTTCGCCGTCGTTTGCCGACTGCATTCCCATGGATATCCTGTTGACGCCCGCCTCCTTGAGCAGGGCGAAATCGAGACCCTTTTTGGCCGCGTCAAACGGGTTGCACTCGACGGTTATCTCGGCTCCCTTTCCCGCAAACTCCCGCGCCGCGCCGACAATTCTTGCGATTCTTTCCGCTCCGAGCGCCGACGGAGTGCCGCCGCCCAGATATATTGTATCGGCGCTTACGCCGTATCGTGACGCCAAAGCGGGAATGCGCCGAAGAAGCGCGTCCGTATAAGCATCCGCCGAATCTTCGTCAAGGCGCAGGGAATAAAAGTCGCAGTAGGGGCACTTGCTGCGGCAGAAGGGAATGTGTATATATATCCCCGCGTTATTTAAATTCATACCGATGCCTCCCGCCGAAAATCAATTTAGTAATAATGTATCTTATCATAACAGCTGTGTTTAGGCAATCGGCATGGGGCATTATTGACGAATTTTTTGTGCAAAGATTCAACTTTTTGTATGGAAATTGTTGCTTTTTGCGAAAACCTATGTTATAATCGTGAAGTTAGATTTTTTGGTTGGGAGGTAGTTTTTTGGCAAAAGAACAGACAGCCGCGGTCGATCCGCAGGCGGGCTCCGGCGAAGATTCGTCAGGATACGTCTTTCAGAACAGGCGCTATGTCGGAACGAAAGAAACTGTCGCTTACGTCGTCTATGATATGTCGCAGAGCTTCAATATCAACGCGTATACGCAGAGATTCGTTACCAATATTCTTCAGGTCAGCCTGAAGTACCAGAGAATAGCGAACATCATCAACGGCATCTGGGATGTTATCAACGACGTGCTTTTCGGCGCGATAGTCGACAAGACGAGAACCCGTTGGGGTAAATTTAAGCCCTATCTCGTCGCACTCGGTATCCCCGGCACCATAGGCACGTGCATCTATTGGCTCATGCCCCTCATATTTGCGGGCAGAGGCTCGAACGATATCTGGAAATTTATAGGATATCTTTTACTCATGGTCGTGCGCGAGGGCGCGGGAACCTTCCGCGATATAGCGCAAAAGGGCATCCAGTCAACGATAACCCCGCACCCCGTTGACAGAACAAGAATAATCACCATTGCCAATTTCGCCTCCGGCTTCCTCGGAGAGAAGCTGCCCGAGCAGATAATGACCGTTCTCCTCGACCTCATCGGCAGAAACAAGGTCAAGTTTACTCTTCAGGGCACGTTCATCGGCATGGGTATTTTCACCGCGATCGTTGCAGGCGCAGGCGCTATGTGGTTCTTCTTTATCTGCAAAGAGAGAGTCATGCAGTCCGTCGAGCGCCCGAGCATAAAGGCGGGCATCAAGTCGATAATCAACAACAGGCCCATACTTCTTATGACGCTCTCCAAGATGCTCAGCGGCTTCTCGGTCGGCGGCAGCAAGTCGGACTACCTTATCGATGTTCTGAACTTCGCCTCGCTCAATATAATCACCGGTATCCCCGGCTCGATAATCAACCCCATAAGCTATGCGATAGTTCCGTGGTTCAGGCGGCACTTCTCGAGCCGATTCCTGTATATCATGGGTACATATATCGGCGATATCCTGTTAGTCCCCGTATTCTTTGTCGGCTGTATCGGCGGCAAGAAGCACGGACTTTATAAGAAGGTCGTTCCCATGGCGATCGCCCTCACCTTGTGGGAGACGCTGTTTATGATTTTCTACGGCGTGCGTAAGGTCATTCCGACCGAGATGTACAACGAGGCAATGGACTACTGCGAATGGAAGAACGGCTACCGCACAGAGGGCATGACGAGCGTCGCGCAGGGTCTTGCCCAGAAGCTTTCGAGCATCGTCAGCAGCTATATCGCGCTGTTCATCAAGCAGCTTATCGGCTACGACCTGACCGCCTACACAAGAGGCACCGCACAGTCCGACAGCACGAAGTTCGGCCTGTTTGCGATGTTCACCATTATCCCGTTTGTGACCACCTCGCTCGGAATCATTCCGATGCTCTTCTACGATCTCAACGACAAGAAGAAGGAGAAGATGTACGAGGAGCTGCTTGAGAGACGCGCTGCGATGTCCAAGGAGGCAACCTCCGGCGACCTCGAAGCTCTCGAGAGACTCGCAAAGGCTCAGATGGATATAGGCAGCAAAAAGAACGAGCTGTAAGACAGTCAATACAAATCTTCCGCTCGATGAGCGGTGATAAAATAAAACAACGAACAGCCACGGCAGTTTCTGTCGCGGCTGTTACTGTTTATGCGGCGTTAGAAAATAAGTTACAAATTGGGATTCGCGGGGACATTTTCAATTATGGCTCCCCTGCAGGGGAGCCGGCTCGGCGCATCGCTGTCGCCATTGGCTGCACAGGGGACAACTCTCAAGCAGAGAGCGTATTACACAACACGGACGAGATAACCGGATTTCCGGTGATGCTGACGCGTCAAAGGGTTGTCGAATAGCCGACCCCTACAGAGTGAATAGTCACAACCACATAAACCGCGGGCGGATGATATCCGCCACTACACGGTTCAATATATGTTATCCGCTGCATTTTTGCGGGCGAACAAATTTCGCATCTACGGTGCACATCTTGAAACTGCTCGCCAAATCCCAATTTGTAAATCCGCTTCTCTCCTGACGTTTTTCACAACAGATTTGTTCTTTCACGTAACTCCAACATCGATTATTTCACTGTCTGTCAAATATTTACGTCTGATTTTAATGCAAAAAAGCGAAGTGTTTAAAATTTATACACATTAGGGCAACAATGTTCAATAAAACTGTTGCATTTGCATAAAATTTATGTTATGATTCAGAAGTAAAAATTGCAGACAGGAGGTAATGCTTTGGCAAAAGGAGTAAAAACCGCTGCGGTCGGCAATCAAGCCGGCGGTAATAACGACAATAGCGGATATATTTATCAAAACAGACGCTATGTCGGAACCAAAGAGACGGTCGCATATATTGTCTACGATATGTCGCAAAGCTTCAATATCAACACATATTCGGGCCGCTTTGTCACAAACATCCTTCAGATAAGCTTGAGATTCCAACGAATCATCGATCTTATCAACGGAATTTGGGATGTTGTCAACGATGTGCTTTTCGGCGCGATAGTTGACAAAACACGAACCAGATGGGGAAAATTCAAGCCCTATCTTGTTGTGCTGGGTGTCCCCGGCACAATAGGAACCTGCCTTTTCTGGCTGCTTCCGCTGTTCTTCCACGGGAGCAGCTCGGAGAATATTCTAAAATTTATAGTGTATCTTCTGCTTGCCGTTGTGCGCGAGGGCGCGGGCACCTTCCGCGGAATAGCTCAGAACGGCATCAGAGCGACGATAACTCCGCATCCGGTTGACAGAACGCGACTGATAACTATCGCGGACTTTGTTTCGGGCGCTCTCGGAGAAAAACTGCCTGAGCAGATAATGACTGTCATGCTCGACCTTATAAGCAGAGACAAGATAAATATTTCGTATGAGAAGATGTTTGTCGGCATGGGCCTGTTCACCGCTATCGTGGCGGGCGCCGGCGCCCTGTGGTTCTTCCTTATATGTAAGGAGAGAGTCATGCAGTCGGTCGAGACGCCGAGCGTCAAGGCGAGTATCAAGTCGATAATCAACAACAAGCCGATACTCTTGATGACCCTTTCGCAGATTCTCGGAAGCTTCGCCGTCGGCGGAAGTAAGCAGGACTACTATATCGATGTTCTTAACTTCGCTTCCCTCGGTCTTATAACCGGTATCCCCGGCTCTATCATCAATCCGTTCAGCTATATGGCCGTGCCGTGGTTCAGGCGGCATTTCTCGAGCCGCTTCCTCTATATTATAGGAAACAAGATAGACGGAATTCTGCTCGTCCCCGTGTTCCTCGTCGGCTGTATCGGCGGAAAGAAGCACGGACTCTACAAAAATATCTGGGTTATGGGTATCGCAATGATGCTTTGGGAGACCATATTCATGATCTTCTACGGAGTGCGCCGCATAATCCCGACGGAAATGTACAACGAAGCAATGGACTACTGCGAATGGAAAAACGGCTACAGAACCGAGGGCATGACAAGTGTTGCCCAAGGTCTTGCGTCAAAGCTTGCCAGTATTTTCAGCAGATACATTTCCAACTATATCAAACAGCTCATCGGCTACGACCTGACAAGATATGTCAGAGGCACCGCGCAGACCGACGAGACAAAGTTCGGACTGTTCGCAATGTTTACAATCGTCCCCTTCCTTACCGGTATGGTCAGTATCATCCCGATGCTCTTCTACGATCTGAGCGGAAAGAAGAAGGAGAAGATGTACGAAGAACTGCTTGAGAGACGCGCTGCAATGTCCAAGGAGGCTACCTCCGGCGACCTTGAAGCCCTCGAAAGACTTGCCAAGGCTCAGATGGAGATCGGCAACATGAAGCAGGAGCTTTAATAAATTCGGAAAAAACACCGCATTCCAAACGGATTGCGGTGTTTTTTGCCGTCTGCGCAAGTTGAAAAAATCATATAAAAATAGTATAATATAATCTATCTTCAGCTTACGAGGTTTTACTTATGCCCGAATATGAAAAGATAACATTTGAAAACGGCTTTCGACTGCTTTTGAGCGAGGACGGCAGGGCGAAGAGCTGCTCCATGGGCGTTTGGGTCGGGAGCGGCTCATGCTTTGAGAGCGACGGCACGCAGGGGATATCCCACTTCATCGAACATATGGTGTTCAAGGGCAGCGCCCGATATTCCTCGGAGGATATCGCCTCGATATCCGACAGGATGGGCGGCGAGTTAAACGCCTATACCGACAAGGAGTGTACCTGCTTTTATACCCGCGTTCTCGCGTCCGACGCGCCCGAGGCGTTCGAGATGATAGCCGATATGGTGACCTCGCCCCGCCTTGATGAGGACGATTTGGAGCTTGAAAAGAGTGTCATATGCGAGGAGATAGCCATGTATGAGTCGAACCCCGCGGACCTCTGCGCGGATCTTTTCTATCTCGTGGCTTTTCCCGAGCAAAAGCTCGGCAAAAACGTTCTCGGCACTCGGGAATCCGTCAACGCGATGACTCCAGATATGCTAAGAGAGCATATGAAAAAATTTTATTCCCCCTCGTCTACGGTCGCCTGCTTCTGCGGAAGCTTCGACAGGGAGAAGATAATATCGCTCTGCAAGCGCTTCTTCGGCTCGCCCGCAAGCGCAGATGAGTTGCCGCCGCTTTCTAAGGCGGAGTTTTGCACGGGAGTGCATATCTTTGACAAAAAGACCGAGCAGAATCAGATAGCAATAGGCTTTTCGGCTCCGTCCTTAGAGTCGGACAGCCGCTTTGCCTGCCAGCTGATAGCCTCAATGCTCGGCGGCTCGGCGTCGTCGCGGCTCTTTCGCCGCCTGCGCGAAGAGCAGGGACTTGTCTATTCGGTCGATGCCGGTGCGATGTCGTTTTTGAGCGCGGGCGTGTTCGCCGTTACCATGGGCGTATCGCGCGAGTCGGAGAAAAAAGCGGTTTTGGCGGCGGCGGAGGTTCTGCGCGAGTTCCCCGACACGGTGACGGAAAATGAGCTTGACCTTGCGCGCAGCCACTATCTCTCGGGGCTCATTATGTCCCTCGAGTCGAATTCCGTCCGCGCGTCGCGCTACGGCACGGGCGAGCTGCTGCTCGGCGGCGCGATAAGCGAAAAAGAGCTTGAAGAAAAAATAAGAAACGTCGGCATAGACGAAATACGCACCCTTGCGCGCTCGTTCTCGTCCTTCTCCGACGCTTGTATCTGCGCGGTCGGCAAAACGGCGGGGACGAAGTTCTATAATAAGGTTGTCAGCGCAGGAAAATAATGATATAATTTAGTATAATTCATTTGTGAGAGGCAAACTGTAATGAAGGGAATAAAGGATGCACACAGAATAGTCGTGAAGGTCGGAACCTCCACGCTTACATACGATACCGGAAAAGTCAATCTCAGGCGCATGGATAAGCTTGCGCAGGTTATATCCGATTTGAGAAACTCCGGCACGGAGGTCGCGCTCGTCACCTCGGCGGCGATAGCAGTCGGAGTCGGCAAGCTCGGACTTTCCGAAAGACCGGGCGATATCCCGAGCCGCCAGGCGGTCGCAACCGTCGGCCAGTGCGAGCTGATGTTTATGTACGACAAGCTCTTCTCGGAATACGGCAACACGATAGGTCAGCTGCTCATAACCCGCAGCGACTTTGAAAACGGGGAGCGCAGGGCAAATCTCTCGAACTCCTTTGAGAAGCTCTTCGAGTTCGGCGCCATCCCGGTTATCAACGAAAACGACAGTATCGCCGTCGAAGAAATAGTTTTCGGCGACAACGATACCCTGTCTGCCATGGTCGCAAAGCTTGTCAACGCCGACGCGCTGATAATTCTCAGCGACATTGACGGCCTCTATTCCGGCAACCCGCGCGAGGACGAGAGCGCGTATCTCATCCCCGTTGTCGAGGAGATAACCGACGAGCTCATGTCGATAGCCGGAACAAAGGGCAGCACCCGCGGAACGGGCGGAATGGTGACGAAGCTCCACGCCGCGCAGATAGCTATGGACGCGGGGATAGACACCGTGGTTATGAACGGCGCGCAGCCCGAGGATATATACAGGCTGCTCGACGGCAGGCAGATAGGAACCTATTTCAAGGCGAAAGCTTAACGGAAGGAGCGCACACAATGGGCGCAGGAACTGTTTTATCAATAGCCCAAGGCGCAAAGACGGCTCAGAGGGAGCTCGCCCGCGCCGGAGGAGCAAAGCGCGAAGAAGCGTTAAAGGCTATTTCGGCCGCGCTGCGCGAAAATGCGCAGAGCATATTGGAGGCGAACCGCGCCGACATAGCGGCGGCGCGCGAAAACGGCATGGCCGAGTCGATGATCGACCGCCTGACCCTCTCGGCGGAGCGCATAGAGGGCATGGCAAAGGGTGTTGACGACGTTGCGGCGATGCCCGACCCCTTGGGCAGAGTGCTCTCAGGTGCCACAAGACCCAACGGGCTGAGAATAGAAAAAGTTACGGTGCCGCTCGGCGTTATCGGCATAATATACGAGGCCAGACCCAACGTCACCTCGGATGCGGCGGCTCTCTGCCTCAAGGCGGGCAATGCGGTCATACTGCGCGGCGGCAAAGAGGCGATAAACTCAAACAAGGCAGTCGCAAATATCATGCGCTCTGCGATAGAGAAGGCGGGCATACCCGCAGACTCCGTGAATCTTATCGAGGATACCTCGCGTGAGAGCGCGAACGAGCTGATGAAGATGAACGGTCTTGTCGATGTGCTCATTCCGCGCGGCGGAGCGGGACTTATCAGAAGCGTAGTCGAGAACTCGACAGTCCCGGTTATTGAAACCGGCTCCGGCAACTGCCACATATATATCGACGAATTTGCCAATATAGATATGGCGGCGGAGATAGTTTTCAACGCCAAGACCTCGCGCCCGTCCGTCTGCAACGCCTGCGAGAGCGTGCTTATCCACAAGGCGGCAGCTGAGGAGGCTATAGTCGCCGTGGCCGGCAGGCTCAAAGAGAAGAATGTCGAGATTTTCGGCGACGAGGTAGTTTGCTCCGTCCTCGATTTTGCAAAGCCCGCAACAGAAGAGGACTGGGGAAAAGAATACCTCGACTATAAAATAAGCATAAAAACGGTAGATAATATCGATGAGGCGATAGCTCATATTGCAAAATACAGCACAGGCCACAGCGAGAGCATTGTCACCGATGACTACCTCAATGCGCAGAAGTTCTTAAACGAAGTCGATTCGGCGGCGGTCTATGTCAATGCGTCGACCCGCTTCACCGACGGCGGCGAGTTCGGCTTCGGCGCGGAAATCGGCATATCCACCCAGAAGCTCCACGCGAGAGGGCCGCTGGGACTGAATAATCTGACGAGCGAAAAATATATTGTCTACGGCTCGGGTCAGATACGCTGAAGGAGGAATTAAATCCATGAGCACCAACACAGCTGCAAAAGAAAAGAAAAAATGGGCGTTTCCGCTCGGCGTAGTGACAGTTATCCTCGCCGTTATCGGCCTTGTTACGGTAATTGTTTTCGCCGTGCGCGGGATAGGCAGCCTTACGGACAACAGCGACAAGTTCGAGAAATACGAGCAGTTTCTCGCACCCGTCATAATGAACGACCCCGACCCGTTTGACGATGTCAGCGGCGCGAAGATGAGCCAGCTTATAGACGCATCTATCTGGTCGCTGATGAAGAGCAACATTGATATAGATCAGTTCGAGTATGCCGAGGGCGACGTCTCCGGCGTTATAGTTCCGCAGAAGGATGTCGAAAAGCAGTTCGCAAAGCTCTTCGGCACGGATGTCAAGCCCGTCCACTGCACGGTTGACGGCGGAACCTATACCTTCACCTACGATGAAGCGAAGCAGGCCTATATCGTCCCGCTTACAGGTGTTATGCCGACCTTCATTCCGCGCGTTTTGTCGCAGCAGAAGAAGGGAGATTCAATAATCCTGACAGTCGCCTGTATAAGCGGCGACGGCTGGGAGCAGGATGCCAGGGGCAACTATGTCGAGCCCGCGCCGAGCAAGTATCTCAAGGTGACTCTGCGTGTCAGCGATGACGGATATTTTATCAGCGCCATGCAGAATACCGACGCGCCCGAGACGGCTTCGACTACCGCGCCCAAGACTACCGCACCCGAGACAACTCTCCCCGAGGAGACTCAGGCGGAGACTTCCTCGGAGGCTCCCTCCGAGACCGAGAGCGAGAGCGCGAAGGAGGGATAATATATATTATGTATATCCACGCACCGTGTTTTGACCTCGACGAGCTCGCCCGCGACAATCTGCATATACACACCGCTTTTTCGCGCTGCGCAAAGCCGGAGATGACAGTGGAAAATATTTTCGCCGAGGCTGCGCGCATAGGCTACAGAACAATAGCCCTGACCGACCACTACAACGATGATATCGACGACGCAGAGGCTCTGCGCAGACTTGAGACGCTCAGGGCGCAGGGCAAAAAGATCGGCGAGCCGTGCAAGGTGCTCTACGGTATGGAGCTCTCGGGCTACGGCATAGGCAAGACCCTTGAGGGCGATGCCTTCAGAAGTGCTATTGATTACAGGCTCTATTCCTGCAATCACTATCACCTTGATTTTTGGGAGCAGGCGAAAGAAAGGACTCCCCGCGGCTATGCTCGGCACGCGCTTGAGAATGTCACCTCGCTCATAATAAGCGGCAAGGCCGACTGCATAGCTCATCCGCTGACCGCCGGCTATGTCCGCGCTTTTGAGGACAAAACGCTCGCAAGCAGGGCAATAACCGACAATGAGCTGGGCGATATCATGGCTCTTGCAAAAGAGCACGAGGTCGCATGGGAGCTCAATATCGGCAATATCTACGGCGACCCGGAGTTCAGCCGCAGAATGTGGAATATCGGCAGAGAAACGGGCTCGTGCTTCAACATGGGCGCGGACGCGCATCTGATAAAAAATATCGACTTTGCGCCGCATATGCGCGATATGAAAAAGATACTCGGAATAAAACGGTAAGCATAGCCGCTCATAAAAAGCGGAATCCTAAATGCAATAAAAACCCGCTCGCATTTATTTGCGGGCGGGTTTTCCCGTTTTAAGAGCATTTTATAAATTTTCATCTGCGGAAAATTGCAGAACGCGGCTTATCGGGATTGAATTTACGGGACGAATGGTTTATAATGATGTGACTTGACGGCTGATTTGACAGACGGAGGATATTATGTCGAAGATTGTCAATGAAGCAAGAATAAAGAATCCGGTCATAGTCAAATCCGGGAGCTTTTGGAGCACCGCGCATTTTGGCTGTACCTTTTAACGGACGAGGCCGAGAAGAGAGGACTTGACCCCAAGGACTTCGCATCGGCGGCCGTAACGCGCTGCGGAATCTCTCAGGGTACGGAGCTGCTTTGACGCAAGACTTGAGCTGCCCAAGGCCATTGCCAAGGGCGACGATATCTGTGCGTTGAGATATATAAAAAATGATGGAGACAGGTGAAAAAATGAAAAAAGTAAACACGTCGTTAATCGTAAGGCTGTGCCTTCCGCAATTTGCGGTGGGACTCTTTACAACAATGCTCAATAACTATCTTATTTATTTTTATCAGCCGTCCAAGGAGTCGGGAATCCCGAATCTTATCCCCCAGGGAAGAATCATTCTGGGAGTTCTCACGGTTATAGGCCTGATAAAAGCCGTCGGACATATTATAGACGCCGTCACAGACCCCCTTATAGCGGCGAGCTCCGACAAGAGCAAGAACAAAAACGGCAGAAGAATACCCATGATGCAGAAGGCAGCTATCCCGTTCGGCCTCTGCGCTCTGCTGATGTTCTTCGTGCCGATGAATTCCGTAAGTATGCTCAACGCAGTTTGGATCGCCGCGTTCATGTGGGGCTATTACTTCTTCTTCACTCTCTACATGATTCCGCACAACGCGCTCATCCCCGAGCTGATTCAAGACGGTCCGCTGAGAGTTAACGCATATACAATAAGCTCGTTTTTCTTCGTCACCGGAAGCGCGCTGGGCTATGTCAGCCCGCTTATCGTCAGTATGTTCAAGGGAGCGGGGCTGTCCACTCTCAATTCGTGGAGAATAACCTTTGCTTTCTATACGGTTATAGGCATAATCCTGCTGATGATTCCGGCGTTTACAATAAAAGAAAAGGACTATGTCCGCTCGGTGATTCCCACCGTTTCTTTGGGCGAGTCGCTTAAACACGCTTTTTCGAACAAGCATTTCAGAACAGTTACTTTGGGTCAGCTGCTTGAGAACACGGGCATGGCGTTCTTCCAGGCGTGCATCATGTACTATGTCACCTCCCTCATGGGACTTGCGGAGACTTATTCCGTGCTGATACTCGCCATTTCCATTGCGGGCTCGCTGCTCATGTATCCCATGGTAAACAAGTTCGCGAAAAAAAGAGGCAAAAAGCTTCCCGTTATTTTGGGCTGCCTCGTGTTCTCCGTTGCCGAAATCGTGATATGCTTCAGCGACAAGATTCCGGGCAACAAGCTCGCCCTGGCCTGCGTGTTCGCGCTGTTTGTATCGTTCCCGTTTGCCGTGCTCAACGTGCTCCCCGGCGCGATGATGGCAGATATCATCCAGTATGACACCGTGACCTCCGGCGTAAACCAGGAGGGAATTTTCGGCGCGGCAAAGAGCTTTATCGTAAAAATGGGCAACTCCCTTGCGATAATGATAGTGCCCTCGCTCGTAGTCACGGGCGCCGTGGCGGGAGAAAACGTCGGCGTGCTCGGACTCAAGCTTACCGCGGTAGTCGGCGGCGCGTTCTGCCTTCTCGCCATCTTGGTTTTCCTGCGCTATAAAGAAAAGGATGTCCTCACCACGATAGAAAAGGCAACAAAAGATAAAAAGGAGAATAGCTGAGGCGGTCGGTATGAATATTTCAGCGGAAGAGAGAGCCCTGTATTACGGGGAGCGCCTTGCCGAAGTGATAAGATGCAAGACGGTATCGAAAAAAGACGGATTCGAAGCGGCTGAGTTTTTGAAGCTCAGAGAGGTTATCAAAAAGCTGTTTCCGTTAATGACGGAGAAGGCGGAGCTTAGGATACTCGGAGACGACGCTTATCTCTATAAAATAAAGGGCAGGGACGAGAGCCGAAACGTAATGGTCATGTCTCACCACGACGTGGTCGATGCCACGGGAGACTGGCAGGAGGAGCCCTTCGCCGGAGTTATCAGGGACGGCAAGCTCTGGGGCAGAGGAACGGTTGACACAAAAACGCCCCTGTTCGCCGAGTTCTCGGCAATAGAGGAGCTGCTCGGGGAGGGCTTTGAGTTCCCCGTCAACACATATCTGTTTTCCTCCCACAATGAGGAATACGGCGGAGACGGCGCGCTCCTTGCACTTGATTACTTCAACGAGAACAACATAAAGTTCGAGTGGATAATGGATGAGGGCGGCGCGATAATAGATCCGCCCATGGCGGGAATAAGCAAGCGATGCGCCATGATGGCAGTCCACGAAAAGGGAAGATGCACGGCTCAGCTCACGGCGAGCAGCAAACCCGGTCACGCGGGCCTCGAGGGCGGGCACAAGACGCCCGTTATGCGAATGGTCGCGTTTATGGCCGAGACAGACGAGAACCCGCCGTTTATCAGGCGGCTTCACCCCGAGTTGAGGGGGATGTTCGAGGCTCTCGCCCCGCATATGTCGTTCCCCATGAAATTCGTGTTCTCAAATCTGTGGCTGTTCTCCGGACTTTTGATAAAGCTCCTGCCCAAGCTCAACGCCGCGGCGGGAGAGATGCTCGGAACGGGCTGCACCTTTAAAAAGCTATCGACCGACGAGGACGGAAGCTGCAGGGGTGAGGCGTTCCTGCGCTGCATAAACGATGCGGACTTTTCGAAGGATCTGGACGCGATGAGAGAGGTCGCCGAAAAATACGGCGTTGAAATCACGATAAAAGACTCCGACAACGAGTATTACAAGCCCTCATCACTTGACAGCGACGGGTATAAATACATAAAGAAAACCGTCGAAAAGGTAATTCCGTATGCTGCGGCAGCGCCCTTTATCCTGCCGGCGGGAACCGACGCGAGAAGATTTGTCGGGCTCTCCGACGCGGTAATAAGATTCGCCCCCATTGATATAGACAAGCAGCAGTATGCGTCCGTACATGGGGAAAATGAAAACATAAGCATAGACAAAATCCCTCAGGCGGTAGATTTCTACAAGGAGCTTATAAGAAACTATAAGTAAAAACGCAAGGGGAAATATTCGGTAACTGCAAAAGCGAAGCGGAAACTCAGCTTCGCTTTTTGCTTTTGCAGCGCAAAAACAAAAATCCCGCCCGAGAGGGGCACTCCGTAAGGAAGTGCGCCTCAGTTATATTCGCCTGACGGCGAGTTGTATTGTCCTTCGGACAGTGGTATTATGCTTCGCATAGTTATATTGCCTGCGGCAGTTTAATCGGCGAATATAATATCACGAAAGCCGGCAGGCTTTCATTTCACTTTCCGAAAGGAAAATATCACTCCGGGCAAAGCCCGGAATATCACTTTTGTCCATGGGCACAGCGAGCTTCGGATTTTGTTACCAAAACCCCTTATGAATCTTTTTTGGGATAGTACAAAAAGAAGGCAGCACAAATTTTGTGCTGCCTTCTTCCTTATGCAGCCTCTCTTGAAACCCGGGCGGGATTTGCTGCATTATAAATGCTCGTTAATCGGCTTTTTATTCATTCCAATCGAATTTCGTCAGCTTGCCTTTGGTCAGCAGCTCGGGATATCCCCATTGGCGCAACACCTCGTAAACTCCGACTGCTACGGAGTTTGAAAGGTTCAGGCTGCGCGCGTCAGAGTCGTTTATCATCGGTATTCTCACGCAGCTGTCGGGGTTGTCGTGCAGAAGCTCCTCGGGCAGTCCCTTTGTCTCCTTGCCGAAGACTATGTAGGCGTTGTCGGGGTAAGCTACATCCGAATGGATATGCTCTGCCTTGGTCGAAAAATAGAAAAATTTTCCGCCCGCGTTTTTCTCAAAAAAGTCCGCGAGGTTCTCATAATATGTTATGTCAAGCAGATGCCAGTAGTCGAGTCCGGCTCTTTTCAGCTTGCGGTCGTCAATAGCAAAGCCCATGGGCTTTACTATATGCAGGCGCGAGCCGGTCGCGGCGCAGGTTCGCGCGATGTTGCCGGTATTCTGCGGTATTTCGGGTTCGACGAGAACTATATTAAGCTGCATTTTTGTCCTCCTGTTTCGTGCGCTTTGACAAAACAAAATTTGTCTTGAATCTCGGTGCGCTCCCTGCTCAAAATATAAAGGGAACGCCCGAAGCGTTCTGAAAATTAAAAAGGGGTGTGTTCTTTATGAAGATGGCTCAGTACGGCTCAACTGCCAAAAATGTCATGGCTGCTCTCGCAGTGGGCGGCGCGGCGGCCGCGGTGTCGGGCGCTGTGATGATGAGCTCGGGCAATTCGCTCAAAAAGGCGAAGAAGAATGTCAAGAAGAGCGCCGCCAAGGCGATGAAAACCGTCAGCGGCATAATGGACGAGATGTCCTCCAAAAACTTCAAATTCTGATTTCGGCAGGGACTCGGCCGCCCGCACGGTTATTCCGCGGCGGCGTTATAGAGTCCCATTGCCTTTTCCGTCTCCCCGTTTACGAGCAGGGGAATAGCGTCGCAGGCCTTGAGGCAGGCAGAGCGCAGATGCTCGAGGTCGGCGCCCTTTAAGGCGGAGAGCACCCAGTCTGCAAGCGGCTGCTCCGGGTGGAGCTTTGCGCCGATGCCGAGCTTTATGCGCGGGAATTGATCGCTTCTAAGCTGATATATTATGCTCTTTATTCCGTTGTGCCCGCCGTCCGTGCCCTTGCGTCTGATCCTGAGTCTGCCGCAGGGGAGGGAGATGTCGTCGAAAATCACTATTATCTTCTCGGGCGGGATCTTGTAGAACGAAGCTATGTCGCGCACCGCCTCGCCGGAGTTGTTCATGAAAGTCTGGGGCTTGGCGAGGATGCAGCGCCTGCCGCTTATCTCCGCGTCGCCGATAAGGGCATTGAACTTCAAGCGGTTTATTTTTATGCCGTTCTCCTGCGCGAAGAGATCGAGGCAGAGAAAGCCCGCGTTGTGGCGGGTGAATTCATATTCCTTGCCCGGGTTGCCGAGCCCGACTATCAAAAATTCGGGTGCGCCGACAGCGCGGGGAGTGCGTCTGAAAAAATTCATATCTTTTTCCTTACATTTTATACGGACGCTCGGTCTCCCGAGCGCCCGCAATTATTTTACTTTATCAGAACTTTATATCGATTGCAAACTTCTCGGCGTTTATCATATCGAACTTCACGAAGGTCTGATCCGCAGCGGACTTGTTCTCCGCAAACACGATGCTCGGATTGAGCTTCTTGAGAGCCGATTTCACATCGTCGGGGCTGCTGTAGCCCTTGGCGAGGACGTTGAATGTAAAGGTTCCGGTCTCGCCGGGAGCTATCGTCACATAGTCGGCCTCTCTTGTGCGCGAGCAGACCCAAATATTGTCTGTTCCGTTCGCGTCGCTCTTGGCGTTAGAGATAACTATCGTAATATTGGAGTTGTTCTTTATCGCGACTGTCTGGAAGTAGGAATTCCAGCCCTCGCAGTTGTTCTCATAGAACTTTTCAACATCCTCCGGGGTCATGCCGTAGAGATGCTTGAGTGAGGACTTGTAGGTTTTCGGGTGATTCCTGCATGCGGTTATTGTGTCCTTGTCAACAACGATCTCTTTTGCGGAAGCTGTTCTCTTGTTTCCTGTGGGAATAACTCCTCCGATCATGAGTCCGCCCACGACAATGGCCGCGGCCGCGATAACGGCAATAATAATTATAGCCGCCTTTTTGCCTTTCTTCATGGCAATTTCACCGTCTTTCTTTTTTAGATTTTATGCTTATAGGGCTGCTTTATCTTTACCCAGCCCTTTTTGACCGTCTGTCTTGAGCGGGCGACTGCGAGCGAGTTGTCGGGGACATCCTCGGTCACGGTAGACCCTGCTGCCGTGTATGCGTTTTCGCCGACCTCAACGGGAGCCACGAGGCAGGTGTGGCAGCCGATGAATGCGCCGTTCTTTATAGTTGTGCGGCTCTTTTTGTTGCCGGAGTAATTAGCCGTAGCGCAGCCGCAGCCGATATTGATTCCCGTTCCGAGGTCGGAGTCGCCGATATAGGAGAGGTGGGATATCTTTGTGTCCGCGCCTATCGTGCTGTTCTTGACCTCGACGAAGTTGCCGACGTGAACGGACTTGCCGATAACGCTGCCGGGACGGATACGCACAAACGGGCCGATATCCGCGCCGCTCAATATATTCGACGAGTAGCAGACCGAGCGGACGAACGAGACGCCGTTTTCTATCGTGCTGTTTTCAACGAGCGAGTCGGGGCCTATCGTGCAGTCCTCGCCGATAACGCTGTCGCCCCTAATGACGGAGCCTGTGAGTATCACCGTGTCTCTGCCGATTTTTGCGCCGGGGCAGATTATAACCCCGTCGGTGCAGGGGATTGACACGCCCGCGCGCATATGCTTCTCCAATTCGCGGCGACGCGCAAGCTCGTTGAGCTCGTTCAACTGAACCCTGTCGTTTGCGCCGAGGATTATGTCCGCGCTCTGCGCCGTGAAAGAGCCCGCGCGCAGGCCGTAGGATTTTATCTCCTCGAGAGCGTCGGTGAGATAGAACTCTTTTTTCGTGTTCTCGCCGCTTGCGCGCTTTCCGCTGAGTGCGTTGAGAGCTCTCATAAGAGCCTCGCCCTCAAACCAGAACGCGCCGGAGTTCACTTCCCTGACTGCCGCTTCCTCGGCAGAAGCGTCGCGCTGCTCGACTATCCTTTCAACCGAGCCGTCCGCCGAGCGGATTATCCTGCCGTAGCCGGTCGGGTCGTCTATCTCTGCGGAGATTACTGTGACGCTGTTGCCCTCTTTTCTGTGCAGGGTGAGCGCGTCGTATATTGTCTTTGCGTCGATGAACGGAGCGTCGCCGTTTAAGACGAGAACATCGCCGCCGTTTTTCTCGATAAAGCTGCCCGCCTGCAAAACGGCATGACCCGTGCCGAGCCTCTCGCTCTGGAGCACTGTCGCGCAGCTGTCCGCAAGGTGCGCGTCGAGGTATTCCGCGCCGAAGCCCTTGACAACGCATATGTCGTCTATGCCGCTCTCTTTTACTGCGCTTATGACCCAGTCGATCATCGGCGCAAACAGAACCTCGGCGAGAGCCTTCGGTTTCTTGCTCTTCATTCGTGTGCCTTCGCCCGCGGCGAGAATAACAGCACATTTATTATCCATAAAGCTCATTGTCCTTTCGTTGTTGATATCCGTGCGGTATCTTAAAGTATATTATGACAGAAAAAGTGCAAAATTACAAGACATTGTGCAAAGGACGGCGCGAAATTTCAAAGATTTTATAAAAGTGACTTTAAGCTTTGAGCCGGGGAAGGCGCAAAGCGTATGACAGTCGGCAGCCTTTAATGGCGATATATCAAACCTGTACAAAAGAAAATCCGCAAAAATCGTTATTTTATTGTAAAAATATATGGTATTTTTCATGTCGGTCTGTTATAATAACATGAGGCGAAGACGCAGCCTTTATTTTTCTGCGTCTTCTTCGCAGCTAAAAACACTATTTACGGAGGTATATCATGGCTCACAAGTACGTTTATTTGTTCTCCGAGGGCAACGCTCAGATGAGAGAGCTTCTCGGCGGTAAGGGCGCAAACCTTGCTGAAATGACAAACATCGGTCTTCCTGTTCCTCAGGGCTTCACAATCACCACCGAGGCCTGCACCCAGTACTATGAGGACGGCCGCGAGATCAATCCCGAGATCATGGCAGAAATCAACGAGTACATCGTCAAGATGGAAGGCATCACCGGCAAGAAGTTCGGCGATAAGGAGAATCCGCTTCTCGTTTCCGTGCGTTCCGGCGCCCGCGCTTCCATGCCCGGCATGATGGACACTATTCTTAACCTCGGTCTTAACGAGGAGGTTGTTGAGGCTATCGCAGAGAAGTCCGGCAATCCCCGTTGGGCTTGGGACTGCTACAGAAGATTTATCCAGATGTATTCCGACGTCGTTATGGAAGTCGGCAAGAAGTATTTCGAGCAGCTCATCGACGCTATGAAGGCGAAGAAGGGCGTTACCCAGGACGTTGAGCTCACCGCCGACGACCTCAAGGAGCTCGCTGCTCAGTTCAAGGCTGAGTACAAGGCAAAGATAGGCAAAGATTTCCCGAGCGATCCCAAGGAGCAGCTCATGGGCGCTATCAAGGCTGTTTTCCGTTCGTGGGACAACCCCCGCGCAAACGTCTATCGCCGCGACAACGATATCCCCTATTCGTGGGGTACTGCCGTTAACGTCCAGTCCATGGCGTTCGGCAACATGGGCGATGACTGCGGCACCGGCGTTGCGTTCACCCGCGACCCCGCAACCGGCGCCAAGGGCCTCTTCGGTGAGTTCCTCACCAACGCACAGGGCGAGGACGTCGTCGCAGGCGTACGTACTCCCATGAAGATAGCCGAGATGGAGCAGAAGTTCCCCGAGGCTTTCGATGAGTTCAAGAAGGTTTGCAAGATCCTTGAGGATCATTACAGAGATATGCAGGACATGGAGTTCACCGTCGAGCACGGCAAGCTCTTCATGCTCCAGACCCGTAACGGCAAGAGAACCGCTCAGGCTGCTCTCAAGATTGCCTGCGACCTCGTTGACGAGGGCATGAGAACCGAGGAAGAGGCCGTTCTTATGATCGAGCCCAGAAACCTCGACACCCTTCTCCATCCCCAGTTCGACGCAAAGGCACTCAAGGCCGCTACTCCTATCGGCAAGGGTCTCGGCGCTTCCCCCGGCGCAGCTTGCGGTAAGATAGTCTTCACCGCCGACGACGCCGAGGCTTGGAAGGCAAGAGGCGAGAAGGTCGTCCTTGTCCGTCTTGAGACCTCTCCCGAGGACATCACCGGCATGAAGGCCTCTCAGGGTATCCTGACTGTCCGCGGCGGTATGACCTCCCACGCAGCCGTTGTTGCCCGCGGCATGGGCACCTGCTGCGTCTCCGGCTGCTCCGAGATAATCATGGACGAGGAGAACAAGAAGTTCACCCTCTCCGGCAAGACCTTCCATGAGGGCGATTTCATCTCCATCGACGGCTCCACCGGTAACATCTATGACGGCATCATCCCGACTGTTGACGCTTCCATCGCAGGCGAGTTCGGCAGAATCATGGGCTGGGCCGACAAATACAGAACCCTTCAGGTTCGCACCAACGCAGACACCCCGCGCGACGCAGCCAAGGCTGTTGAGCTCGGCGCAGAGGGCATCGGCCTTTGCCGTACAGAGCATATGTTCTTCGAGGCTGACAGAATCGCCGCCTTCCGCGAGATGATCTGCTCCGACACTGTTGAAGAGAGAGAAGAGGCTCTTGAGAAGATTCTTCCCTATCAGCAGGGCGACTTCGAGAAGCTCTATGAGACCCTTGAGGGCAAGCCGGTAACCATCCGCTTCCTTGATCCGCCTCTCCATGAGTTTGTTCCCACCGAGGAGGCCGACATCAAGGCTCTTGCGGCTGCGAAGCACAAGTCCGTTGATGAGATCAAGGCTATCATCGCTTCTCTCCATGAGTTCAACCCGATGATGGGTCACCGCGGCTGCCGCCTGACCGTCACCTATCCCGAAATCGCAAAGATGCAGACCGCTGCCGTTATCCGCGCTGCTATCAATGTTCAGAAGAAGCATCCCGATTGGAAGATCGTTCCCGAGATCATGATCCCGCTTGTCGGCGACGTCAAGGAGTTCAAGTTCGTCAAGAAGATCGTTGTCGAGGTTGCCGACGCTGAGATAAAGGCTGCCGGCATTGATCTCGAGTACGAGGTCGGCACCATGATCGAGATCCCGAGAGCGGCTCTCACCGCCGACGAGATCGCTGCTGAGGCTGATTTCTTCTGCTTCGGCACCAACGACCTGACTCAGATGACCTTCGGCTTCAGCCGTGACGATGCAGGCAAGTTCCTCAACGCTTACTATGACACCAAGATCTTTGAGAACGATCCGTTCGCAAAGCTTGATCAGAACGGCGTAGGCAAGCTTATGCAGATGACCATCTCGCTGAGCAAGCCCGTCAACCCGAAGCTCCACTGCGGTATCTGCGGTGAGCACGGCGGCGACCCGAGCTCTGTCGAGTTCTGCAACGACATCGGCCTTGATTATGTCTCCTGCTCGCCCTTCCGCGTGCCGATCGCACGCCTCAGCGCAGCACAGGCTGCTATCAAGAAGCACAACGCATAAATCTAAATCAAAAGCTCCGTCCGGTTATCGGGCGGAGTTTTTTTGGCAAAAAAGGTGCTTGAAAGAGCAAAAATCAAACAAAAAAGGTCATAATCCGCGCTATCAGACGTGAATTATGACCTTTATATTTTTACTTCTCGGTCTGCGCCAAATGCGACAGCCCGGTTGCTGCTTCAGACGCTTTGCGTTTTATCGCTTTTCGGGAGCGGATTGACTGCCGCTCGGAGAATCGGGAGTTATTCTTGAGTCAAGCATGACCGTGGCGATAAATTCGCCCTTTTCTTGACTGTATTCCAAAGAAATGTCTCCGTCGTACTTTTTCAGCGCGTTCTTTACGCTCTTAAGCCCGAAGCCGTGAAGCTTTGAGTTTTCTTTTGTCGTTTTCAGCTCCCCGGATGAGCTGAACTCCGGCGGGGCGGCGCAGGAGTTTGTTATCACGATTATCGAAAAGTTGTTTCGGTAGCTTGTGGCTATCGAGACGTGCCTGCTGCTCGCTTTTTTTGAGGCTTCGACAGCGTTGTCAAGAAGGTTGTTCAATACGGTGACAATATCAAAATAATCCAGATTGCAAAGATTGTTTTCTTTTATGTCGAAGCAAAATTCTATGTCGCACAGTGCACATTCGGCGGCATACCTGTCCACGATGACATCTAAGATATGGTTGCCGCTGTGGCATACGGAGCTGTATTCATTGAGGCGGTCGAGCATCTTTGAGATATAGACATCAATTTCCGGGTCGTGATTGAGCGCCTGTATCGTGGCGAGATGATTTTTTGTGTCGTGCGCATACGAGCTTAAATTGTTGTTCTGACGCTCGAGCATATCGTAGTAGAGGATATCGGTTTTCAGCCTGTCGCTCTCCTGCTGGAGCTGAAGAATTTCCGCATCCTTTTTGGCGTTGTATTGGAAAACGAAGAAGGTGAAAACGGAAGCCAAGAACAGCAAAAGGCTTATCACCGCCAAAATCAGCTGCCCGCGGTAAGAAATAGCCTCGTTTGCCGCGACATACCAGAAGAATATGACCGATATAAAGGTACTTATCGGATATGCGTAGAAGCTGAACGGTGTTTTGACCGAGGACGAATTTGACGGGGAGCGGACGAACTTTATCAGTATTCCGACTAACAGGAAGTATATTATTTTGCTTATTATCACTTCGATAACGAGCAGCGTCGGCTGCGACTCGTAGTTTGCTATGTATATGTCGGCAAAGGTTGAGATAGTGAGAATCGACACAAGCTCAAGAAACGAGGACAGCACTACGAGCATAAAGGAATAAAAGATCCCCTGAAGCTTCTTGACTCCGAAAAACACTGTCGAAAACACGATGTTTGCGGCCAGAGAGAAAAATGCGTTGAAAAGAGCGTTGATGTCGAGCAGACCGATGACCGCTCCCAGCTCAAACAGAACGGTGCCTATTCCGATTGTCAGCGCGGCGGATTTTTTTCGGCAGCCGACATGGTTGAAGAATATATATGAAATGAGCATTTCGATAAAGTATACTACAAAAAAGGCTGACTTGATTATCATTTCATCTTCTCCTCAGGTACTCGAACCAGAATTTGCGAAAATCCTTTTGCCGTCTCGGGGCGATGGGTATTCTTATGCTGTCGTGAAGATACAGCTCGGAGTAGTTGTATTTCGTCACATGATGCAGATTGACGATAAACGATTTGTGGACAGTATAGAAATATGTATTTTGAAGCGTGTCCTTCCAGAAGTCGAACGGCTCGCGGGTGATATATGTCCCGTTGAGCGTGTGCAGCACGGTTTTGCGGTTCTCTATATTGACATACAGTATGTCGTCGGCGCAGACTTTTTCATGCGCGCCGTTTGAGTGGACGAAGAAGTCAACATATGTCCTGTCGATATACTCCATGACCTTGTCCAGTCCCGAACGGAGCCTGTCCGGGTCAAAGGGCTTCTCGAAGAAACGGAACGCGTTGAGGTCCATCGCGTCGTCCTGATAGTGTCCGAACGAGGTTATGAAAAACACGGCGACCCTGCTGTTGCGCTCCTTTAATATTTTTGCGAGCGACAGGCCGTCCACGCTGTCCATTTGAATATCGAGAAACGCTATTTCATAAACCGATTCGTCGTTGACGACATCCAGAGGATTGCATTTTATTGTTATCTCGGCCGGCAGATGCCGAAGCGAAAAGTAATTTTTGACAAACGACTTCAACTCGTCGGTATATATGTTTTCGTCGTCGCAAATCAAGATTCTCATAATATCACCAAACAGATTTTATCATAAACAGCCGCATTGTACAACTCCGAATGCGATTGCGGGTGAAAAGGCGGCTTGCGGTCGTCCCGCAGCTCCGAGTTCAAAAAAATTTTCAAAAAAACTGTAACATTTTCGATTTTTGCAGACTATATATATAGGACGTTCAATAAGTCGAAAATCTGCATTTTTGTACGTTTTATCTGCACTTTTGCATTTGCGGTTTTCCGAAGCGGCGTTTTGCGCTATAATTTTTGCACACGGCAGACATCTGCCCCCGTTCAGCCGCATTGTATACTTAATTTGACAACCTCAACTCTCAACTCCTATAAAAGTGCAGCGGCAGGGGGACACCCTCTGCCGCTGTGCGTCTCCCTCGGGATACGAGAATAACAATATTCGAGCCAAAGCAGAACGGCAGCCGCTTTGCGGGCAGTTCAATTTGCAAAAAAACAAAATGATTGACTTGATAATTGCTTTGCGGTATAATAAAGCTGTAAAAAGCGGAATTGAGAATATTTAACATATTGCCACAACTGTGAGGAGGATGTGATTCCAATGGTTTGACCGACATTTTGCAAAGGCAAAACAGCGCAAAAGAATCAGAAGGCTTCAATGTCCAATCTTTTAATTATGGTGAGTCGGATACAGTTGCACATGTAATAGCACATAGAAATATTACTGCTGAATTGAGTGTATCTGATATTTGCGAGGACAACGATTTATATTTTGGAGGTAACGAAAATGACTCATTTAGAGAATGCGATAGGAATAATTATTGCGTCGATAACGGTAGTGTTTATATATTGCGGATTGGCTTTGATAGAAATATTGGATCGAATAGCCAATATGTTCTAAATGAGGTTGTTAACGAGCAGAGTCAATTAAACAGCAAAAAATAGAACATTGGTTGTTGTAGATGTAAGATGATCTGAAACTTTACAGGACTGGATATGTAACGCCGAACGTATTCACCCTAACCGTGTATTGATATCTAAATTCGTGCTAATGCTTTTTTACTTCGTTATAAAACATAAGCAATAGTGTAAAGCAACAAATCTCTTGGCATATGTCTTTTAAGGACTATGTCAAGAGATTTTTTCGCCAGTAGATTTCTCGGAAAAACAAACTGATGTTTTCGTAAATATAAAAAGGAGCCACATTAAGGGATAAACTTAATGTGGCTCCGGCTGCCTTCGAGCCTTTAAAAATTTATTGTCGTTGTAGTGTTGGCTATGCGCTGCTTGCTTTTAAGTATACCTAATAACGGCTTCTCTGCATAATGCTCACAGGTAACACGATATGAGTAACCTCGTGGTGCTGATATACGTTTAGTGAAACTACTGCTGGCAGAGTTGCTGTATATATCATAATAACAATACTCAGTATAGTCAGTCCAGTCTCCTCCTATGAGTCTTTGCAATTTAATATATGTAAATCCACATTTTGTTACGCCATCTTTACACTCTGTGATTGCGGTTATAACGAGTTGGTTGTTATTGCTTTTAGCCAATTTAAGTGATTTTGTCCAAATCAGATCCGAACTTTTAGTATTGTCTTCAGTGTTATTTATTCCTTCGGCTGTTTCAACAATAGTTTCTTCTGTATTTTGAATCTCCGGATTACACTGTTCATCGCCGAATGTGATAATTTGTAAAGACAATAAGAGAAGAGTTGTCGTAAGAAATAAGGAAATAATCTTTTTCATCATTAAGCTCCTATGATTTAGATGGTTTTTGCGATTTCAACCGCGTCTGAAAAATCAGTGTCTAAGTACACGATATATTGAGTCAGGTTATCCTGATAGGCAATAGAACAAACATCCCCTTGCTCTATTACAAAGACCGTTAAACCGTTTACAGACAATTCCTCGGCTTGGCTGTAACTTGTAGTGTTTTGGAAATCAACCGAAGGGATAAATTCTTCTGATTTAAATTCTCTTATAGATACTCTGCCGGACAACTTATTTGTACTGTAAGATAAAGATATGATTCTCATATCTTCAGTATTATTTTCTGTTATGTTCTCATAGATGCAGTCGCTTGATAAAAACATTGCCGGCAGTTTCAAGTCGGAAATATCGTGCTTCCTGAGCTCGGCGGCAATCTCCGTTCCGGGTATTCCGCTTTCATCCTTTTGCTTGTCGAAATAAACCTGTATGTGATTCTCATAGAAAGTGATGGCGCTGTTCTTCACTTCTTTGTTAGTGGCGACGGTTGCTATTCCCGTGGTGACGAGCAGCAGTGCGATAGTGGCGGCTATTATCAGCAGGTTCTTTAGCTTGCCGTTGAAGCGTGACTTTTTTAGCTTGTCGGCAGCAGGCGGTTCTGTGATTTTGTCATTGCCTGCGATGTCGGCTTTTTTCTCCTTGCCGCCGTCTGTCTCCGCTTTGCTGATATAGTACAGGCAGTATTCTATAAGATCCGGATCCATTTCGGAGTCGTCCTTTTGCAGTTCTTCTTCAATTATATTTTCGAGCTCTTTGACGGTGAGCTCAAGGGAATCGTCATTCAGGATTTTCAAGAGTTGTTTTTTTGTCATATAAATTCCTCCTTACTTATATAGTCTGCGAATTTCAAAAATGTTACGGAAAAATTTTAAATTTTTTGTTTCTCTATCTCTTTTTTCACCATATGCACTATCTTTTTCCGTGCTCTGAAGAGCTTTTGCCGGACATTTGTCTCGGAAAGCCCGTGCCTGGCAGCGATATCTCTTACTCGCATATCCTCCATATAGTAATCCACGACCAGCGAGCGCTCGTCTGCCTTGAGCCGATTCAATATATTGTCCGTCATTTCGTCTATCAGCTCGTCGGAAACGTCGTTGAGCTGCGGCATTTCGACGGCAGAAATTTTCAGCGCGGTTTCATACTGTATTATTCTGTTTATATGCTCTGCTTCTCTCGCTTTGTTTTTGTATTCGTCAATTATCTTATTGTTCGCAACGCGGGTCAGCCAGGCCTTGGGATTTTTTATCTCTTTACCTGCGCGCCTGGCCTCGAGCAGTGCCATGAACACATCCTGAACGCAGTCCTCGACACAGTCGGGGCAGTCTTTAAGCTGAAAACTGCAAAAGCTTTTTATGTATTCTCTGTAAAGATGCCAGATCTGCATACACTCTTCCGTAATTTCATCTTTCTCCAAATTAACCAATTTCAAATCATCCCCTATATTAATGTCCGATTTTTCGGCACCGTGGTTTTATTATACTACAGTTTGTGCAAGCGGGCAATAACACGGAAAAATATGTTTTCTAATTTGCGGTTTTTGATAGAAATGCGGGAGTGCGCTCCTGCCGCCAAGCGAGTCGGTAGACTCTCGAAAAAATACAAAAAAAATTCAAAAAAACTGTAACATTTTCAGTCTTTGCAGACTATATATATAGGACGTTCAATAAGTCGAAAATCCGCATTTTTGCAAATTTTATCTGCACTTTTGTCCGCTGTATTGATTTGCGGATTGCCTTGTGTTATTCTGTTATAGCTATAACAGAACAGCGGTGTCAGATGCAATGCTTTAGTTTATGCAGAGAAATGAAGTCAAAACGATACATAATTCTTTGAAGATGATAAAGTATTACTCCAAGAGCACCGCTGCGTATAGAAAGGCAGTAAAAATTATATTAAAGATGGGCTGAATTCAGAAGAATTTGCTAAAAAAGCTATTGGCCGATTTTTGAAATGGTTGGGTTGGTGATAAATAAATGCTACTTCCTTTAGATGATTTAAATGAAATGAGGCAGTTGCCTATAAGCCTTGTAATAATTGCAATTATCATAAACGGAATTTATAATCATTGGGTATATAAATCTATTGTAACTTTTTTGTTTGAGAAGGGCTTAACTAACCGACAAAAGCGTGAGTGGCGAAAAGAACAATATTTCAAAAGAAAAACTATGCACTACATAAGAACGACGATAAAGAGTCTTCCCGAGCAGGATTTTAGCCCCAATATCGAGAAGTATCATCTTGTAGATGTGGTTTTAATTGTTGTTTTTATAATAACTCTTGCGATAGTGAGTGTAACTTATTATCTTGTAAGAGAAATTAACTGGGCTATTATAGTAACTTACGCAATTCATGAAGCAACAGCAATTGCAACGGCTATTTTTAATCTTTCGCATATAACATCGCGTGATAAAAAAGGAAGATTTGTTGGTTTCTTTCGGGGAGAGTATACATTTAAATAAAACTGAACAAATTAACGCTGGTTTGTCATAAAGCCGAGTGAAAAACCAGGAAACTTAAATTTAATTCAGTGTGCGTGAATGGCGTGGCGGGTAATTATATTGAAAACGTCCGCGCTTATTAAAACATTGGCTCGGTAATAATGAAATTAAGGTTGAAAAATAATGTTTAAAATCATCAGGCTACTATTTTCTCTTGCCGTAATTGTTGCGGTTGTACTGACAATCAGAAAAAATAATGGCAGAAAGAAATGGCTTACGATAATTGTTGGCGTTTTAGTCTTTGCTATAGGCTCGATATTTATGTCGGAGTTCCCACCCGAGAAATTTTTGCGAACATTCTCGTCGCCGCAAGAGGTATTTAACTATTCTCAGCAGGGTGAGATTGTGAAAGTTATAGAGGGCGAGAGGTCGGCAATGGTGCTGTATACGGATGAAGGTGAAAAGGGTCAGTGCCTTATACCTAAAGGGGAAAATGGCTGGCAGTTAGAAACATTATCGACATTCAAAACGGTTTATTTCAAAAGATCTGAAAATACAAAATGTACGATAACAATTTTTAGAGTAAAAGAAACAGATGATTATTACGTTAATGTTAACAGCAACTTTCTTGATAATGAGATTAAGGTTTCGGACAGCAGGAATTCTGATTTCTTTTGCATAGAAACACCTGCGCCGGGAACGGAGATGTGTGCATATACATTTTATACTTATGTCCCGAGGATTCAAGACGGATATGAGATAAAAATTAATGAAGAAGTGTTTCGCGTTTCTTTGACGAATTGATGAATGTGAAAAATCAGTTCAATTGAAGAGAGATCCGGTTGGATATCAAATTCAATTAAACCGTATTTAACGATAGAGGTTAGAAATATGTTGTTGTCCGACATTGCAGTCATTGACGGCGTAATTAAAATATCCGACGCATGGGTAAAAACGAGGTGAGACATTGATATTATACAGTGATGTGCATACTAAAATGCTTGAATCTAATGGGCAGTGGTTCACCTGTATCGAGTATTTACATGACCAATGGAAAATGAATAAAGAAGACATTTCATTGTTCTTAAAAATTGCGGTTAATACTTGGTACACCTTGACATTGGATGGCCCCGAACTGTCATTGAAAAAAGAGGAATTCGATGCATTAAACCAAATGTTGAATCAGTCCTATAGCTTTTTCAGGACATCATTTTCCCATGATGAAAATTGTCAATGGTTGTTTGGCTATATGATGACAGTTCGAACAGATTTATTTCTCAATTCTGGATTGGAGTATACTGCAATAGAACAGCAAGGAGAAGCTCTAATTGAAAAGGCAAGCAAAAATGGGAATATGTTTGCTCAACTACTATATGCAGTGGAGAATTGCTCCAAGAAAGAAATCGAGAAATACAGGGAGAAAGTGAGAGAACATATTTCAGAATGTTTTGATGAAAGCCAAGAGGCAGATAGGTATTTTATTGAAGTGTTAACAACGGATTTTTAACATTATGCTGGGATAGTCCCAAGCCCTTAAAGGTTTCAGGAGTATTCCTGACAAGTGCCGTGGTATCACAACGGCGATGCCGATAAGTTTTAATCGATTGCACAGTAGATTATCGAAAATTTACATAGGAGAAAGATGTGAAATTTATAAAACTGTGGCAGAACAATTGAAAATAAACGGAAAATCCGAAGCGGGAAAGTGAGAGAAAAGAGGGTGTTTTATGCACGAGGCATTTGAAAAAGTAAAAGCGATAATCGACGGGTGGGATCCGGTCGATCTTTTGACCTGCTGCCACTGCCCCTCCGATGAATACGACGATATCAGCATTGAACTGGCGCAAATGCTGACTTTTGATACCGATGTTGAAACATTGAAAAACGATATATATAATATATTTGTCCGGGATTTCGATGCCGGGACATTTGACAAAAGTCCGCAGGAGTGCGAAACGATTGCGAGAAAAATTATTGAAAATTTGCATGGAAGAGAGATGTAAATTTTATAGAACTGCGGCAGAATAGTTCGAGATATCACTCCAATCAGATATCAACCACTGCAAGCATCCGTGCGGTATGAAAGGGATTAAAATATGGATAAACATAAAAATGCAGACAGGCATAAAATATATCCCGGCCAGATTCAGTTTTGCTGGCTGGTGCAGGTTTTGCGCAAATTAAGGCAGGAACATCCAATTTTTCGTTTATTATGGCTTCCAATGGGATGATCTTCGCGACCCAATGTATATAATGTACGGAATTATGCTTTATAATGAAGATCATTGAGGAGGTTATGATGACGAAAAGAACCATAGTGATAATTTTATCTATAATATCAAGCGTTGTTTTAATAGTATTACTTGCTCTGTTTGTCCGAATTTATATTGTTCCAATTTTAAATATTGGAGACTCTCAAATAAACAATCCGGAAACTTTTTTAATGGCTTCGCAGTCACCGGATGGCAAATATAATTTAGAAGCATATAGAACAGAGCCTGGTGCAACCGTTGATTTTTCAGTTAGAGTTTATTTGACAACAGGCGATCGGAAAACTATTATTTATGATGCCTATCACGAAAACGAAGCCAAAATCGTTTGGATTGACAATACAACAGTTTCAATTAACGGAATAACTCTTGATATATCACAAGGCGAAAAATACGATTGGCGTATGCAATAATTATGCTACAAAATAACATATAACAGCAAGCAACGCATTTGGGGGACAAAGGGCAGACTGTTGGGATAATCCTAAGCCCTTAAAGGTTTCAGGAAGTTCCTGACAAATGCCGTGGTATGAAGAGGAGAGAAGGACGGTATGTGGTGCATAGTGAAAAAGAAAATTGATTTTATAAACAGTGTTGAGCAAAATGGTCTTGACAATTCTATGTACTTTAAAATTAATAAATTCTCGCAAAGCCGCAATTCCGAGGTGCGTAACAGGATAGCGCAGGCGCTAAACGGAACAGGTAATAAAGAATATATAGAAATTTTAATGCGGCTTATGAATGACGATGATGAGATAGTGCGAGCCAGCGCCTGTGACTCTTTGGCGGGGACAGAGAGCAGAGACGCAGTTGATGAAATGGAAAGACATATTTGCGATAGTTCGGAAATTGTCAGAGAATATGTATACTCGTCGTTGTTTGAAACCGCCTCTTTATATCCAAAAGACTACAAAAGCGAAATACATAAATTGCTTCTGCCGGCATATGAAAAGGAAAAATCTTACCGGGCAAAAGCCGTTTTAAGTTGTGTTCTATGTGGTTTGGGAGAAAACTTGACAGAAGAAATCAAAAAATACCTACACTGTGAAGATTGCTATGTTCGCAAGGCGGTTTTGGAACAACTTGACGATATCTCTGATAATACTGATATTTCATTGTTGCTGCCGGATCTCATAGAACTGCACGGTGCAGAAACTGTTAATTTTGTAAAATCGTCATTTGAGAAACTGATTGACAAGTTGAAATAAATTGATTAGTGAAAGCGTTAGGTGTGATTTATGCGAAAGTGTTTTGTTACAGTGTGCGTCATATCTCTATTTCTACTGTTCGGAGGACTAAATGTGTATGCAACGACAAATTATGGATTCGAAACGACGGACTTATCAGAGAATGAAGTTGATCAAATATGGCGAAATATTAATTTGAGGAAATCTTCTGATTTGAAATCTTTAGACAGCATCGAATTGCCTATTGTTTCTTTTGATGTTTCTAAAGATGGTATAATACTTTTGGGCTTTAAAGAAAATAAGATTGCTATATCAAATTCAAATAATGTGTTGACATTCTTTGAATTTGATAATGACGGTTCATTTTATGTTCAATGGAATGATGGCAATATTCTGTTAATGTTGGTCAGAGGTTCCATAGTCATTGAATTTTCGCAAGACGGGCAGTTAATTAATATGGTTAAAACTGATGACAGCAGTGTGAAAAACAATTCCATATGGAATCAAATAGCAAAAAAGAAATCCGTAAATATTGGACAGGCTTCTTATTATGTCAAAAACGACATGGGAATATTTAACTTTTTGGCATCATCTTATTCGCAACTTATAACTGAGGATAGTCAAGGGAATCAAACAATCCTTTATGATGTGAACAATACTCAGATGACAAAAACAATTGTTGTATTTTTTGCTGTTATTGTATTTGCCGCAGTAGTCGTTTTGATGATTTTAGTCCAATTTGTGAAATTTCGCAAGCGATGAGAAATTGCTCGTCTCTGCAAGCCGGGCTTTTACCATGACAAAACTATAACTGTTATCAACACAACCACACCGATAGACCATCAGTATGTTTATTGGATGCCAGACCGTGGAAACAATTCGCGCACCACGAAGATTGGCTGGGAACATATCAGCGAATATATCTATGGCTACACCTATGATGCCAACGGAAATATTACTGAGATTTCGCGCCGCCACAAGACCGCAGAGACGGCATACACCAAACAGCAGCAGTTCGCTTATGACGAATTGAATTATGAAAGGGATTAAAATATGGACAAACATAAAAATGCAGACAGGCATAAAATATATCCCAGCTTTAGGGAGTTTTATGATAAGGGATTATTTAAAGCAGACCGTACACTTAAGGAAGAATACCAATGTTCGAAATGCGGCAGAAAAATAAGGATAGATGACTATGAAAAAATGAAATACAGAGATAGCTGCATACAATGGTTTCTATATATACTGTATTTCTACTTCTTTATTATATTTGCTCGCAAAGCTGCGGATGCTTTTTTGAAAATAGTTTATGAAATCCCGGATTTTTTGCTTCGGCTTTTGAGCGTATTTTTTGCCGTTGTTGTTGCAGGATTTTTATTTTTTATGTTGCTGATGGTAGTTATTTGGCTGGGACGAGTATTTTTTCTTAAATGGTATTGTGCAAAACTGCAGAAAGAGGAACAGACCCATGCTGCGGCGAAAAGACGGAGTAAAAGATTTATACATTTTTCAGCATCGGCTCAACCACGGCAAGCACTTGCGCGGTACGAAAGAAATAAAAATATAGATAAACATAAAAATGCGGACAGACATAAAATATATCCCGGCTTTAGGGAGTTCTGCGGTGAAAAAGATGTGCTTAAAGAAGAATATCAATGTTCGAAATGTGGCAGAAAAATAAAGTTAGACAACTATGAAAAAATGAAAAAAAGGAGTAATCTTATACGGTGGCTTATAGTTATACCGCTGTGTTTTTCCATGGTTATATTTTGCGACGAAGCTGCGGATGCTTTTTCCAAAATAGTTTTGACTTATTATGAAGTCCCGGAATTTTCGCTTCAGGTTTTGAGCGCACTTTTTGGAGCTGTTGTTATAGGGATTCCGGCTTTCGCGGTGATGGTAGTAGCTGTTTGGCTGGAACGGGTAATATTCCTTAAACGGTATTGTGCAAAACTGCAGAAAAGCGGAACAGACCCTTGTCCCGGCGAAAAGACGGAGTAAAAGTGTTGCGACTATATTCTCCGCGCAGCGGCAGAGGATAGACTATCGAACTTTATGCAAAGAGGAGATTTAATAATGAAAAAGACAAGAGTCGCAACAAAATTGATGTTTGCGGCGATAATCATTTCACTTCTGTGCGTTCCTTTTGGGCTGTTATCGGCTTGCAGGTCAGAGCCAAGTTCTGCGCCGAGCGAAACATTTGACGAGAATACGACATCAGAGGCGACCGATGCAGAAAGCACAACGGAGTTCTCCGAAGCGGTCAGTGCCTTACTGGAAACGACGGACGAGAACACGAAATGGATTATAGCTAAGACAAGAGAAGATTATTATCCAAGGGAAAGCGAAACAATGCCCGGCGATGATAATGACAAATTGTTAACAGAAAAGCAGGCTATAGCAATACTTCATGCGAGAATCGCCCCGGACAATGACAAGATGATAAGGGAAATCGACCATAAGGTAGTTATAAATGGTAAGCCGTATTTCTTGGCTCATGCATATACAGTCGGAAGAGATTTTACGTTTACACATGGCTGGTATATCGTAGACCGTGAAACGGGGGATTTGTATAAAGCATATGCCGCCGCGGATTTGTATTATTATATCGAAAAAGATTGAACTTTATAATAAGCGTTTAAGTCATATGCAGGCTTAGGAGGTACATAATATTGAGCTATTTGCCGCCCGGGACTTTTATTGCGGTGACTCTTGTGTTTACCGGGATATTGATTTTTGAAACGGTTCGTTATGCAATCAAGGTGAAAAGGGGAGAGATCGGCAAACAATCGTGGCTCTATGCTATGCCGGCGTTTATTTTTTGCGCTATATTTGCCGCGGTAGAAAGATTCTTTCGGGCTTACATACCGGGACCGGTGTCCGATGTTTTATCAAAAATACAACTTTTCTTGCCTCTGTTAGCGTTTGTCTCATTGTGGTGCGCTCAGGTATGGGGATTGAAACGCGGATATATTGAGCAGAAATACAGAAAGACCGTAACTGTCGGAGTGACGCTTCTTCCAATCATGACATTGATTTTTTATTCTATTATTCTCTATGCCTTCTTCAAAAAATAGGCGGAGTGAACATGACCGAAAAATTCGATTGCGGTAAGGACAATCTTGCATCGAAGTGCACTTATGCCAAGAAAATTATGTTGCTGTGAAAATTTCGATTGCAAAGCAGACGGCATTTGTTCTAATGTTCCTGTTCTGTCTGAATATCTTTCATCAGCATTTCATAATTTCAGTCGTCATTAAATGGGACGGAGGGTATTAAAATGGCAGATATTACAGAAATTATGGACATGCTCGATTGGCATATGCCATCCGAAATTCGAATCAAAGGAGTATCATTGGCAAGGGACACGGAAACAATCATTCCGTTTATACAACCGTTAACACCAGAGCATAATAAAAATGTATGGGAAGGTTGTGCCGTAATCATAGCAGAGAAAAGCGATGAAGATCTTAAGCCTTATTTAGTTGAATTGTTAGGATGGCTGCAGGACATGAATTGGCCGGGGGCTTTTTGCATCTTAAATAGGCTGCAAAGATACGCGGATAACAATTCTCTCCGTGATGCGATAAATATTTGCATTGAAAACGCAAAGAAGTGTGGGGATGAGGTTTGGGAAAGCAACTTGCGTTTGCTTTTGCATAAACGATAAAGTCAATTCCGGAGAGTAAAAAGAACATATAGAGGACAACAAAACGAAGAAAGGACATAAAAATCGAAAAAAAACAAAGGGCTCAAAAGCACATAAGTCCAGTAGCGGAGCAAGGCATGGCGGTTCTAGCGGATCTTTTTAGAATCTATAGGAGTTGAAAATATGAAAAAAATGAGTGATTATACAAAAATAAGTTTAAAAGCTTTGGGCGTTGATTTGATAGCATGGCCGGTAGCATTCATCCTAACGTTTTTGATCGTAACATATGCGAATGATCTGGCACAGTATATTAGTGGATATTTTTTTGTGAGTGCATGTCTTCTGGCAGACGGTATTTCGGTATATAAGTTTAAGGGCGATTTTTTAAACGAAAAAAATGTTGGAGAAGAGGGTTACTATCTTCTGAAGGTTAGGATGTATGTGGGACTTGGCTTGGGAGCGATAGCTTTTTGTGGCATGATAGTTAGTCTTATCAGGTATTTGATTCATTTGTTGTGATGTAAGATACTTCTTTATATATTGAGTATCTTTATGGCAACAAAGTTGCTAGCATCATTGGATACATCCTCATATTGACAAAATAGTCATAAATATGAGGTGATATGCATAAAGATTGCAACATATTCCTATGACGCTATAGCAAAATTAAAAAGTGGCTACAGCGCGACAAAGGCTATAAGTGATGGGGTGATTTAATGAAAAAGGTATATAAATTGGTTCACAAAAGATTTATTGAATTTTCCGCAGATACAAATGAAAAAGTATACTGCACAAAATTGCTGGGATTTTTTTCCTCTAAACAAAAGTGCAGGGATATAATCAATTGTTACTTGCAAAAACCGGGCTTTAAGGATTTCCCGAACGATTTTCAAGAAGAGATAGTGCATGCCGACACGGACGACTTTAACGGTTCAATAGGCGAATTTAGGGGGTCTGTGTTTTATTTGGCGCATGAATATTTTGACGGCGAGTATGACAATGTATCGGATCTCGGGTATTATTCAACCTATGAAAATGCAGAAAAAAGTCTGTCGGAGTATCGTGAGAATCCGAAATTTATTAACTACCCTGATGGGTTCTCCATTGACGAATATGAAATAGATAAGCCGGAATGGACTGAGGGATTCTTTACTTTTTAGTACGACTAAAACAAAAGGCGCTTAAAATGCATGATTGAATTTAGGAAACATGTATTCGCATGAGGACCTTGTCCACAACCAGCGTTTCATGTATACTTATGATTTAACAGGCAGACTTGTTCGACAGAGCGTGCTCAACGGCAGCAAAAAGCGCATCTATGACGCCGAGTACGGATATGACATGAACAACAACGTGTGTTATAACAGTGGCCGTGACCACATCTATATTTTTTATACTTGCAGACGATATCACTGGGATAGGGGTAGTTGATGACATTGCAATTATTCCGCTGATCTACATTTTTGAAGTTTTAGAGGAAATAAGTTGATAAATCATATTTTGGAGGCAATTATGATAGAAATATTAAAATTAGCTATGACATTGAAAAAGAATGTATGTGTCTATACTTGCGATTCGAAAATTTCAAAGTTCTTATACGGACGTATAATTTTTATTGACAATGAGTTTTTCGCTCTGTATATGCTCACTCCGAATGGAGAAAATGACGGTATTTTGGTAAAAAAGATTAGCTGTATTACTTATGTTGAGATGGACGGACAGTATGATGAAAAAATGAAAAAACTATGTCCGAATTTCGACGATTTGATTTCAGAGACTCCGATAGATTTTGAAAATGGAAATGCGCTGTTTTCAATAATGCTGGAAGCGTTAAGAACGGGAAAGCCGATTTCTGTTGAGCTGTTGGACAGTGGTGTTGATTCGGTGATTGGTCAAGTTACAGCGGTTAATGAGAAAATATGTACTGTAAGGCAGATAGATGAATACGGATGCGATGATGGTATCGCGTATGTCAATGTTCCGGATATAACTCAAGTATCCTACGCATCTGCCGATAATAGCATTTTGTTGTTGCTTATGACCAAGTGAAAAAATCACAGCTGCGGAAGCTATCATTTTTACTCCGCTTTATGGTGTTGATTTGGAACCAATTGATTGGGATTACGGATATTAATTGGAAATTAACAAAATTTTACGATTATATTCGAACCTAAATGAAAGGAGTTTAAGGTGCATGATTGAATTTAACGGATATCTTACGGGAGTATCAGAGAAATTCTTTTTTAAAAAGTATGTTACTTATATGCAAAACGCATTTATTTTTGGTTTGGTAATGGTATTGCCTTTGATTTTTATGCTGATGAGAATTTTTCAGACATTTTCAATATTTTACGGATATTGTGCGGTTTTTGCATATGCCATGATAGCGGTTCGCATTAAAACCCCAAAGGGAAGAAAAGAAATAACGCCTAAAAGAATATATATTGCAGATGATAATCTCATTTGTATTTCCGATAAACAGACCGAGAGCAGAGGCATCGAATTAGCAAAAACGGTTTATGATTACGGCGATTTCTACTTTATATCATTTCCGATGGGGAAGAAAAGCGGAAACTTTGTTTGTCAAAAAGATTTGCTCACACAAGGAACTCTCGAAGAATTTGAAAAACTGTTTGATGGCAAGATAGTAAGAAAATATTAAAATTTACTGCGGCCGGGAAATTTGATTGTATTATCTCCAGAGCAGGTATTATGATCCGGCGGTTAAGAGATTTGCTAATACTGACGGATATGTTTCTACTGGACAAGGTGTTCTTGGCAATAACATGTTTGCTTATTGCGTTAATAATTCCGTTAATTATAAGGATCCTAATGGAGACATGACGGCAGTGGCAGGCGCAATGGCATGGGGCACAATAGCTGGTGGTGCTAATTTTTGGAATCCAGCTGGGTGGATAATACTTGATGTAACAATTGTTGCCGCTGTTGCGATATGGATAATACCTTGGGACAGTGTGTATAAGGGAATATCTAACGTATGGAACCGAGTTAATCGTAGTATCAGCAAATTGGCGGCAATATCTCGTTCAATTTCAAATGCTGTTTCTAAAGCGAAAACAAAGATGCGAAACGAAAGGAAACGTTACGATTATTGGATTGCATCATATGTTACATATTGTAACGGTGTAGGAACATATATACCAACAAAATCAATTTCTTACTCGCAAGCGATATCGTATGTTTGCGGAGGAGGTAGCGTATTTACAGATTCAAGAAACAACGCATACAAATTAGCCAAGGCTGTTGGATGAGGGGCTTCTCCTGTACACGATATGCCACATGGAGGAGTAGGCTACTGGAAACATTACCATGCAACTCGAAGAGGCAAAAGAACAGGAGGACATGTGTTTTATGTCTGATAGAATATATTTGAATTATGATGATATTGTTAAAGAAGAATCGGTAGTTGTAGACTATTTAGCAAAAAATTCAGACCGATTTTCCGTTACTGCTGTTATAAAAAGACCTTATTCACAATTGCCTCCCGATTTTAATTATGGTGTACAATTACAACCGTTTGTAGAAAACTATATTTTTGAAAGAAAAGATTGGCTTGTCAATTTTTTAGGTTATATGAGGCATCAAATTATGGTGGTTTGCCGTTGTTGCAAGGAAAGCCGTAAACAACTTTTGCTAATGCCCAATGTTTTTTTGCCTATAGATAACGATATTCCCGAAGATATTTGCTTCTATCGAAATGGCAAATTGTGGTTCGCAACAATTTCACATGAAAAGATTGCGTTTGCGGTAGATGTTACAAAAGCGGATTTGACATTCTTCAAGGAGAATGGGATAAAATCTTATATTTGACCTGCATTGTAATTAATATGATACCAGAGTATTGCAATCCTTTTAACTCTACTGCAGATGTTGTTCTCGCATTAGGAAAACAGATTGTAATCCAGTTTGGAAGTGCGGGAATTGTGGCGTCAAGTTGATATATTGCAGGAGTCTTTTCTGTAATTAATCCTGTGGTTGGATTTCTCGCTGGAACAGCATGGTATTTTGGAATGCAAGGTCTTTGGGAAACCGTATCTAATGAGCTTTAAAGGAGGAAAAAATGAAATCTAAATATAAAAAGTCAGTTCTATTTTTGCAGGAGGTTGTCCTTTTTGCAATGGGTATAGGCATGGCTCTGCTATTTTGGCATGGACGCTATGATACCGACAGCTTTAAAAGGACGCTTATCGGCGGAATCGGATTGATGATTGCTTTCTTCGCGGTCTTTTTTGCTGAGTATTTTAACAGATATGTCGAACTTGGCGATAGTTGCGCAAAATTCAATTCATTCCGAGTCACAAAGGGCAAAAAGGCGATGAATATGAATGTGAGCTACGAAAATATTCTTGCTATAGATTCAATGAGGATGCCTCTGCTTGGAATCTATAAAGTTGTGGTGCGTGCAAAGAATATGCCGGGTAGCATCCCGATTACTCCGGTCATGTCGCATTATTGGAAGCTTGTCACTCAACTTTGCGATTTGGCGAAAAAATATAACCCGCAGGTCAATATAAGCGATGATCTTCTCGAAGAGATCGAAAAAAAGCGGAGTAAATAAAATGAAGAAAGTCAGAAATAAGAAGAAAACTATAGCTTATATAATTATAATTCTGGTGGCTCTTCTGTGTGATTTCCTGTATGCAATACTGTATTTGAAAGGCATCATTTCACCGGAGTTCAATTACATACCCGAATGTATACTTCTGTTGAGCGTTTCGGCGATTTGCGCCGTAAAATTCAAAGACAAAGGCAACGCGAAATAGTGTTATGCTATTTATATGGTGTCAATAAAACAATTACAGATATCTTACAGTCGCATTAGGCAGCAGAGGTAGTGTGTACTGAACAGCGGATAGCCTAAAATGAACGAAAACGGCTAAGGACTAACCCCCAAAAAGCATCTGGCTTCTTGGGGGTTGGTTTATTTGTCAATTGTTGTTTACTGTGATTTCCCGTTCTTATATATCATATGTGTCATCACGATTTAATATAGGAGATGTCATGATGGGAGAGTTAAAAAACATGGAAGGCATATACCGTAGATTTGAATCGATTTTTAACATTTTGCATTGATAAATCATGAATATAGTATATAAACTGTTGACATTGCCTCAAATCGGGAGTAAAATATATATGTAATTAATTAACACGATTAACTAATTGCCCGCAGCTTATGCGGGTGAAAGGGGAATGCGAATGAAATTTCGGTCAAAGGGCGGCGCTCTGCTCATAGAAACGCCCGGCGGCAGGTCGATCGAGCTTAATGCCGACACCTTGTTTGTCAGCGTCGGCGAGGTGAAGCCGAGCTACCGTATGAGCCGTGGAAGCTTCAAAATACGGCAGAAAAAGCTGAGTGAAACAAGGCTCTTTCTCTCGCGCGTTAAAGACGGCGACGGCGGCGCGGAGCTTGAGTTATCGAGCAAAAACGGCGGCGCGGTGCTCGCGGTTTACTTGACGGAGGATAACGGCATATTGAAATTCACCCCGCGCGTTCTCGACGGCGGCAATTACAACCGCCTTGCTTTCAGGCTTCCCGCGTCTCCGGACGAGTCCGTCTACGGCGGCGGAGAGACCTTCGCCGAATTTGACTTGCGCGGCAAGCGGCAGAGGGTGTGGGTCGCCGAGCACATAAACGCCGGGCAGATAGCGCGCAAGATAATCAAATCCTCCTTGAACATAAAGGCAGTCGACCGCAAGCAGCGCTATTCAAACTACGAGACCTATTACGCGCAGCCGACCTTTGTGTCCTCGAAAAAATATTTTGTCCACTGCGACACAACGGACTATGCCGAGTTTGACTTTCGCAAAAAGCAGTTTCACGAGATAAGAATAAACAGTGTCTGCCCGATTTATATCGGCATTGCCGAGAGCTTTGAGGAGCTTTCGGAAAAGCTCGGAACACTGCTCGGCAGACAGCCCGAGCTCCCCGAATGGGCATATGACGGCGCGATACTCGGCATTCAGGGCGGCACGCAGACGGTGTACGACAAGCTCGAAAAGGCCGCAGAATACGGCACTGCGGTTGCGGGCGTCTGGTGCCAGGACTGGGAGGGCAGGCGCGTTACCGCGTTCGGCAAGCAGCTCCAGTGGAACTGGGAGTGGGACAGCGAGCGCTATCCCGAGCTTGACAAGAAAATCTGGGAGCTAAAGGAGCGCGGCGTGCGCTTTTTGGGCTACATAAATCCGTTTTTAGCCATAGAGAAACCGCTCTACGCCTATGCCGCGAAGCAGGGCTACTGCGTCAAGGACGCGCAGGGGAACGACTATCTCGTCAAGATAACGACCTTCCCCGCCGCCATGGTGGATCTGACCAATCCCGAGGCGTATGAGTGGATAAAGAGCGTGATAAAGAAGAACATGATAGACTTCGGGCTCGACGGCTGGATGGCGGACTTCGGCGAATATCTGCCGACCGACTGCGTGCTTTTCAGCGGCGAAAATGCCGAAAAGGTGCATAACTCATGGCCTGCGCGCTGGGCTAAGGTCAACCGCGAGGCTCTCGAGGAGACGGGAAAGATGGGCGAGATTTTCTTCTTTACACGCGCCGGATATACGGATACCGTTAAATACTCCACCCTCATGTGGGCGGGGGATCAGCATACGGACTGGACGGTCGATTTCGGTCTGCCGTCGGTCATTCCCGCGTCGCTCTCGCTTTCGATGTGCGGCTTTGGACTGACCCACAGCGACATCGGCGGATACACCACCTTTGCAAAGATGCGCAGAAACCCGGAGCTTTTCATGCGCTGGGCGGAGATGAACGCCTTCAGCCCGCTCATGCGTTCGCACGAGGGCTCGAACCCGGATCTCAACGCGCAGTTCGACGCGAATGAGCAGGTGCTTGTGCACCACGCTAAGTTTTCGCGCATCCACCGCGCGCTCAAGCCCTATCTCATTGATATGGCGGCGCTCAACGCCGAGCGGGGCATACCCGTGACGCGCCCGCTGTTCTATCACTACGACGGCGAGCGCGAGCGAAAGGAAAGCACGGAATATCTGCTCGGGCGCGATTTGCTCGTTGCTCCGATAATAAGGGAGGGCGCAAAGAGCAGGGAGGTTTACTTCCCCGACGACAGGTGGATAAGCATTTGGAACGGCAAAGAATACGGCAGGGGCTGCGCCGAAATAGACGCGCCGATAGGCACCGTGCCCGTATTTTACAGAAAAAACAGCGAATACTCCGAAATATTTGAAAAACTCAAGGAGGCTTAACAATGGCAGCGACGCCCGCAACACTGCAAAACAAAACCTACGGCATAGGAATCAGAGACAAAATAGGCTATGCCCTCGGCGACGCGGCGGGTCTTATGACCTTCGCGCTCGTCGGCTCGTTCCTGCAGGTGTTCTATACGAACGTACTGTATATCGACCCGAAGAAGATAACCATGCTCTTTCTGATAGCGAGGATATGGGACGCGATAAACGACCCGATGTGGGGTGCGGTTGTCGATTCCCGCAGACCCGGCAAGAACGGCAAGTTCCGCCCGTATCTGCGCTGGTTCTCGACCCCGCTTGCTATTTTCGGCGTGCTGATGTTCGTCAAAATACCGGGGCTCAGCGAGGGACAGTATCTCGCCTTTGCCTACATAACCTATATCGGTTACGGAATGCTCTATACTATAGTAAATATACCCTACGGCTCTATGGCATCCGTCATAACTACCGATGAGCTCGAGCGCTCGTCTCTGTCGATGTTCCGCTCGATAGGCGCGGGCTTCGGCGGTCTGCCGGGACAGATACTTCTGCCCCTGTTTGTATATTCGACGGTTGCCGCAACGGGCGAGAGAGTCCTCGACGGCAGCAAGCTGCTCATAGGCGTTGCCGTATTGGCGGCGTTGAGCATACTCGTCTATCAGCTCTGCTACAAGATGACCACCGAGCGCGTTGTGGCAAAGCCGACCGAGAAAAAAGTCAGGGTCAGCAAAACAGTCAGGTCGCTTTTCAAGAACAGACCGTTCATCGCTCTGTGCATAGCGTCAATGCTTTTGATAGCCGTTCAGCAGTATACTCAGACGACCTATCACTACCTGTTCCTCAACTATTTCAAGAAGCCCGAGCTCTATTCGCTCGTCACGGTTTTCACCTATCTGCCCATGGCGCTGCTGCTGCCCGTGCTTCAAAAGATAGTCCGCCGTTTCGGCAAAAAAGAGGCGTGCGCCGTCGGCATGGCGGGGGCGTTTATAGCAAACCTCGTACTGTGGCTCATAGGCACAAAGAGCGTCGTTGTGTTCTTCATATTCTGCTTCCTCTCGGGGCTCGGCATGACCTTCTTCGTGCTTGAGGTCTGGGCGCTTGTGACGGATGTTATAGACTATCAGGAGACGCTCTCCGGTCAGCGCGACGAGGGTACGTCTTACGCTTTCTTCTCGTTTACGAGAAAGCTCGGCCAGACCATAGCCGGCGTTCTTGGCACGGGAGTTCTGACCCTCATAGGCTATGACGCGAAGAACCTTACCTCCCAAGCCGTTGACAAGCTTTACAGCGTTTCAACGGCGCTGCCCGCGCTCATGTGCCTGCTCATGGCTCTTTCTCTCGGAGTGTTCTACCCACTGACGAAGAAAAGGCTTCAGCAGTTGAATGAAAATAAACATCAGGAAAAAACAGAAGAATAAAAGGAGCGATATATCATGAAATATTTTCTCGACAGCGCAAAGATAGACGAGATAAAATTTGCATACAACACCTTCGGCATAGACGGCGTGACAACCAATCCGAAGCATATCATGAACAGCGGCAAGCCGTTTTTGACCGTCATAGCCGAGCTCGCGCAGTGGGTCAGGGACGAGGGGATAGAGGGCTATGAAAATTTCCCCGTTTCGGTTGAAATAAATCCCCATCTCGACGACGCCGAGGAAATGATAAAAGAGGCTGAAAAAATAGCCGCAATGTCGCCGAACTTCGTCATAAAGATACCCTGCACCGAGGCGGGCGTGACCGCCGCGCGCAGGCTCGAAAAGAAGGGTATCAGAACTAATCTCACCCTCGTTTTCTCCGCCGCGCAGTCCATATGGGCGGCGAAAAACGGCTCTCTGTTTGTCTCGCCGTTCATCGGCTGGAAAGAGGCGAACGGCGAGGATTGCAGGCAGTATATCGCCGACATAGTGAAGATATATAAGAATTACGGCTTCTACGGCAAGACGCAGATAATCTGCGCCGCGATAAGAACGCCCAAGCAGTTTGTCGACTGTGCAACGGCGGGAGCCGATATAGTGACCTGCGGACTCGATGTGTATCTCGAGAGCATAAAGCACGCCTACACCGTACAGGGTCTCGGAATTTTCACAGACGCATGGGACAACACGGTGACGGAGTGAGGTGGCAAAAATGAATATAGGATTCATAGGCCTCGGCATAATGGGCGAGGCCATGTGCGCCAACATAATAAAAAAGCATGACGGCAAGGTTTTTCTGTATGACCTCGACGGCGAAAAGGTCGAAAAGCTCGCCGCCCTCGGAGGCTTCGCCTGCGCCGACAGTGCAGAACTCGCCGAAAAGAGCGACGTCATAATAACCATGGTCCCGAAATCCGAGCATTCGCGCTCGGTCTATGAGACTGTTCTGCCCGCCTTGGACTGCACAAAAACCTGCATTGATATGAGCACCATAGACCCCGCCGTGTCCGTTGAAATATCGGAGAAGGTAAAGGCGGCCGGCGCTCGCTTCGCGGATGCACCGGTAGTCAAGTCGAGACCCGCCGCCGAAAGCGGCACGCTCGGAATTTACGTCGGCTCGGATGAGGAGACGTTTGAAAAGATCCGCCCGATTTTAGCCTATATGGGCAGCAATATTATCCGCATGGGCAAAAACGGTATGGGGCTCGTGATGAAAATCTGCCACAATACGCTCGTAGCGCAGATTCAAAACGGAGTCAACGAAACTCTCGCGCTCGCAAGGAGAGAGGGCATATCGGTAGATGATTTCGCCCTTGCGATTTCCTACGGCGGCGGACAGAATTTCTATCTCGACGGTCAGGCGCAGAATATAAAAAACGAGAACTGGACCACCGCATTCTCGCTCGAAAATATGCACAAGGATCTCGGTATCTGCGAGCGGCTGAGCGCCGAGGCGAATTTCCCCATGCCGGGCATGGAAAATGCCAAGGCAGTCTACGACAAAGGCATGGCGGCGGGACTCGGCAAGGAGGATTTCCGCGCTACTTACAAGGTGGTCAGCGGTGAATAATATGCTTGAAATTTTAAACGCCGTCAACGATGTGCCGGTGCTCTCGGTCTTTGACCCCGCGTTTGCGCCCTACGGCAGAGTGCTCGAGGGCTGCGACTTTTCGCGGGCGGACGAATATATGCTCGAAAAAACCGATATCCCCGAGAGCGGGAATATTTATGTCCCGAGCGTGCCGGAGCTTGAGAAATCGGAGCTTAAGTCCGATATCGAAAACACGCTCTACGGCTCGATGCCCGTGCAGATAGGCTTTTGCAACGGCAGGAACACGACCTATAACGGTTTCGAGTATCACAAATGCTCGGAGATAAACTATGCCGTGACGCCGTTTATGCTCGTGCTCGGTCACGTCTGGGATATCAGGGACAACACCTACGATATCCGCAGCGCTCAGGTGTTTTTCGTGCCTGCGGGCACGGCGATAGAGATGTATCAGACTACTCTGCACCTCTCGCCCTGCCGCGTGTGTGACGAGGGCTTTAAGGATATAGTCATCCTCTCCCGAGGCACAAACACGCCGCTCGAATATAAAAAAACGAACGCCGACCCGGAGTCCGTGCTGCTGCTCCAAAGAAACAAGTGGGTCATAGCCCATCCGGAGCGCGAGCCGCTGATAAAGCAGGGGGCGCACCCGGGAGTTATCGGCGAAAACAAAGAACTATTCTATAAATAAAGGAACTGATGAAATGAGCGATTTCAAGCTTGCGTATGTCCCCATAGGCGTGCCGACCTTCGAGCTGGTCAGCGCGGGGGAACAGTTTGAAAAATCTAAAAAGATGCTGCGCTCGCTCTGCGCGGACGCGGTATGCCCCGAGGAGATGCTCTTGTCCGTTGACAAGCTGACGGCGTTTCTCGACGGGCTTTCGCCCGACCTTATTGTGCTCCAAAACATAACCTTTGCAAACTCGGCGTATGCTTGCGAGGTGCTCAAAAGATTTGACTGCCCCATATTGCTCTGGACGCTCAGAGAGCCGATCATAGACGGCGGACGTTTGAGATTGAATTCCCTGACCGGCGCTTTTTCGGCTGCGAACACGATAAAATATTTCCGCAAAGAGCAGTTCGGCTATGTGTTCGGCTCGCCCGAGGAGGAGAGCGTGATAGCCGAAATCGGCGCATATATCCGCGCGGCGCAGGTCCGGAAAGAGCTGAAGAGCCTTAAAATGGCGAGCGTCGGGCATACCCCGCAGGGCTTCGGCTTCGGCAGGGCGCTCGATGCTGAGATATTGAAAAATTTTGGCGTGACGCTCGAATCGATTGAGGCGCGCGAGCTTATAGAAAAGGCACTTGCATATTCGGACGGCGAGGCGCGCGAGTATCTCGACAGAGCCGCAGGGTGCATGAACGGGCTTGAAAACACCCCGGAGAAGAACGCACTCGATTTTGCGCGGCTTTACAGAGCCTATGACGAATATGTAAAGACAAACGGGATAGGCGCTCTCTCCTCGAGATGCTGGCCGGATTTCTTTACCTCGTTCGGCACGCCCGTCTGCGCGGTGCTCGCCATGCTCAACGACATGGGCGTCGCCGCCGCGTGCGAGGCCGACACATACGGTGCGCTGTCGATGTTTATCGGTATGCGCCTTAGCAAAAAGAGCGTGTTCTTCGGCGACCCCGTATCGCTCGACGAAAACGAGAACACGGTCACATTCTGGCACTGCGGAACGGCGGCGTGCTCGCTTGCCCGCAGGGATACGGGCGCTTGCGTCGGAGTCCACTGCAACAGAAAAATAGGCCCTACAATGGAGTTCGGCTGTATGCCCTGCGACAGAGTTACGGTGTTCAGAGTCGGCAAAAAGCCGGACGGGAGCTTCAGATTTTTTGTCGCCTTGGGCAGTGCGCTCGATAAGCCCAAGCAGTTTTACGGCACGAGCGCCGTGGTGAAAACGGATTCGGACGCTCGCGAGCTCATAATGAACAGCGTCAGAGACGGCTGGGAGCCGCATTTCGTTGTTATATACGGCGATGTGAAGCGTGAACTGTGCGCTCTCGCCGAGATGCTCGGCATGGAGATAAACGAATACTGATATGGTAAAGAAGATACTTTTTCTCTTGGTGGTGTTTTTGACTAACATCATCCAGGGGATAACCGGTTTTGCGGGGACCATGCTCGCTATGCCGCCGAGTGTCATGCTCGTCGGGTTCGACACCGCAAAGCCGATACTAAACGCCCTCGGTTTGCTCTCGGGTATATATATAGTCGCCGCGAACAGAAAGAGCGTCAACAAAAAAGAATTTTTAAAAATTGTCGCCGTGATGTCCCTCGGTATGCTCGCGGGCTTTGCCTTGCGCAGTGTCTTGGCGGGCAGAGAGCGGGTGATGTATATCATGCTCGGGGCGGTGGTTATTCTGACCGCCGTATCCGGCATATACAAAACATTCCTGAAAAAAGGCGGCGGGCACAGCCACGGAAAAGCCGTGTCCGCCGTTCTGCTTATTGCGGCAGGAGTGACGCACGGATTGTTCGTCTGCGGCGGTCCGCTTCTCGTTTCGTATATGACGGGCAAGGTCAGTGACAAGCAGGAGTTTCGCGCCACGCTCTCCGCGTGCTGGATAGTCCTCAACGGAATAATTTTAACAGACGACATAAGAACCGGACTGTGGAACAAGAATATGCTTTTACTGTTTTGCATATCCGCCGTCATACTTTTTGCGGCGATGTTCATCGGCAGCCTGCTGTGCAAAAAGATGAGCCGCGGGCTGTTTATGAAGATAACATATATCCTGCTGATAGTATCGGGAGCGCTCTTGTTTATAAAATAATTTGATAGGTGCGCGAAATGTAGTATAATAATACATGGAGGAGGCGGCGCTATGGACTACACGGGATTTAACATGAGCCGTATAAAAAATGCAAACAGAGCGTCTGTGCTCTATCTGCTCAACGGCAGAAAGAGCATGAGCCGCAAGGATATTGCGGATTCGCTCGGGCTTACCCCCGCTGCGGTCAGCAAGATTTGCGCCGAGCTTATAGCGGAGGGCGCGGTCAGCGAATGCGGCTTCTCGGACGGCGCGGGAGCGGGCAGGAGAAAGATAATCCTGTCCCTAAACTCCTCTCGATTTGCCGTCCTCGCCGTGAGCATAGACGCAGGAGGCTATTACTGCGGAATATGCACCCTCGGCGGAGAGGAGACAGTCGGGGAATATACGACGCTTCCGAGAGACACAAAGCCAGAGGAATTTCTGCGCGCAGTCGGAGAGAGCTGCCGCAGGCTTATAAAAAACACCCCGACCGGCGGCGCGGAGCTTATCGGCGCGGGAGTCGGAATAGTCGGCGGCGCGGACAGCTTGAGCGGAAAAACGACCGGCAGCTATGGCGTATGGCGTCCGGGGATAAATATAAAGAAAATATTGGAGGACGAGACGGGGCTTCCCGTCTGCGTCGATAACAACGTCAAGGCGTTTGCGCTCGCCTCGCTGATATTCGACAGGGAGCACAGCGCGGATAACATACTGTTCGTGAAATGGGGGCCGGGCGTCGGCTCGGCGATAGTCATAAACGGCGAGGTCTTAAACGGGACGGACAGCGGCTCGTCCGAGATAGGTCACTACATAGTCGACCCGAACGGCGAAAAATGCCGTTGCGGGCGCAGGGGATGTCTCGAAACGGAGGTCTCGGCGCCTGCGGTTATAAACCGCATAAGGGCGGTGTACTCCGAGAAAGCGGCTCCGGCGCTGTTCAAGATGACCGACGGCGATGCGGACAGGATAGATATAAGGCTGATACTCTCGGCGGCAAAGAGCGACGGCGCCGTAAGGTCGGAGCTTGAGCGGTGCGCGGACAGCCTTGCAAAGGCGGTCACGAATGCGGCGACGGTTATTGCACCGGACAGCGTTGTGGCGTTCGGCTATATGTTCGAAAGCAATATATTCGAGCTCTTCGCTAAGCGGTGCGCAAAGTATTATCCCGGCTTCGGAAAGGGCTATATCAGGCTCTCACCTCTCGACGGCAGGCACAGCTTCATCGGCCCCGCCGCCCTGGCAGCAAAAAAGTTTTTCTTCGAAAAATAAAAGCATAAGCCGATAAAAGTTATTATAAAGCATTAATCCTGCCCATGTTTTTTGTTGGGTGGGATTTTTTGTGCTTTGTTTCAAAATACGGACAGCGATAAATTGGGCTTTACCCCGCGCCCACTACAACAGCTCCGACTGCGGCAGCCCCGACACCGATCGAGCCGGATAACGAGCCGGATGCCGAGCCCGCCGAGCCGACCGTGGGAGAAGATACGGAAGCAAGCGAATAAAAAGCGAACCGCAGCGAAAACAACCGCTGCGGTTCGTGAGTTTTTATCCCGTTCAGCCGCAAGAAATTACTCCTCTGCGGCGGTCAGGGTTTTTGCGATTTCGACCGTCTCTGCAAAATCGGTATTCAAGTACATCATGTACTGAGTCAGGTTATCCTGATAGGCAATAGAACAAAAATTTTCTTGCTCTATTACAAAAGCGGTCAAACCGTTTACTGATAATTCCTCAACTTTGCTATAACTGGTAGTATTATTAAAATCAATCGGTAAAACGGATTCATTAGAATAAAACTTTCGGATAGATACTTTACCGGATAAATTGTTTGCTCGGTATGAAAATGATGTGACCTTAAGACCATCGATATTGTCCTCAAATATATTGTCATAGATACAGTCGCTTGATAAAAACATTGCAGGCAGTTTCAAGTCGGAAATATCGTGCTTCCTGAGCTCGGCGGCAATCTCCGTTCCGGGTATTCCGCTTTCATCCTTTTGCTTGTCGAAATAAACCTGTATGTGATTCTCATAGAAAGTGATGGCGCTGTTCTTCACTTCTTTGTTAGTGGCGACGGTTGCTATTCCCGTGGTGACGAGCAGCAGTGCGATAGTGGCGGCTATTATCAGCAGGTTCTTTAGCTTGCCGTTGAAGCGTGACTTTTTTAGCTTGTCGGCAGCAGGCGGTTCTGTGATTTTGTCATTGCCTGCGATGTCGGCTTTTTTCTCCTTGCCGCCGTCTGTCTCCGCTTTGCTGATATAGTACAGGCAGTATTCTATAAGATCCGGATCCATTTCGGAGTCGTCCTTTTGCAGTTCTTCTTCAATTATATTTTCGAGCTCTTTGACGGTGAGCTCAAGGGAATCGTCATTCAGGATTTTCAAGAGTTGTTTTTTTGTCATATAAATTCCTCCTTACTTATATAGTCTGCGAATTTCAAAAATGTTACGGAAAAATTTTAAATTTTTTGTTTCTCTATCTCTTTTTTCACCATATGCACTATCTTTTTCCGTGCTCTGAAGAGCTTTTGCCGGACATTTGTCTCGGAAAGCCCGTGCCTGGCAGCGATATCTCTTACTCGCATATCCTCCATATAGTAATCCACGACCAGCGAGCGCTCGTCTGCCTTGAGCCGATTCAATATATTGTCCGTCATTTCGTCTATCAGCTCGTCGGAAACGTCGTTGAGCTGCGGCATTTCGACGGCAGAAATTTTCAGCGCGGTTTCATACTGTATTATTCTGTTTATATGCTCTGCTTCTCTCGCTTTGTTTTTGTATTCGTCAATTATCTTATTGTTCGCAACGCGGGTCAGCCAGGCCTTGGGATTTTTTATCTCTTTACCTGCGCGCCTGGCCTCGAGCAGTGCCATGAACACATCCTGAACGCAGTCCTCGACACAGTCGGGGCAGTCTTTAAGCTGAAAACTGCAAAAGCTTTTTATGTATTCTCTGTAAAGATGCCAGATCTGCATACACTCTTCCGTAATTTCATCTTTCTCCAAATTAACCAATTTCAAATCATCCCCTATATTAATGTCCGATTTTTCGGCACCGTGGTTTTATTATACTACAGTTTGTGCAAGCGGGCAATAACACGGAAAAATATGTTTTCTAATTTGCGGTTTTTGATAGAAATGCGGGAGTGCGCTCCTGCCGCCAAGCGAGTCGGTAGACTCTCGAAAAAATACAAAAAAAATTCAAAAAAACTGTAACATTTTCAGTCTTTGCAGACTATATATATAGGACGTTCAATAAGGCGAAAATCTGCATTTTTGCACGTTTTATCTACACTTTTGCATTTGCGGTTTTCCGAAGCGGTGTTTTGCGCTATAATTTTTGCACACGGCAGACAACTGCCACCCCGTTCAGCCGCATTGTATACTTAATTTGACAACCTCAACTCTCAACTCCTATAAAAGTGCAGCGGCAGGGGGACACCCTCTGCCGCTGTGCGTCTCCCTCGGGATACGAGAATAACAATATTCGAGCCAAAGCAGAACGGCAGCCGCTTTGCGGACAGCTCAATTTTGCAAAAAATCAAAATAATTGACATGATAATTGCTTTGTGGTATAATAAAGCTGTAAAAAGCGGAATTGAGAATATTTAACATATTGTCACAACTGTGCGGAGGATGTGATTCCAATGGTTTGACCGACCTTTTGCAAAGGCAAAACAGCGCAAAAGAATCAGAAGGCTTCAATGTCCAATCTTTTAATTATGGTGAGTCGGATACAGTTGCGCATGTAATAGCACATAGAAATATTACTGCTGAATTGAGTGTATCTGATATTTTGCTAAACAATAATTCATATTCTGGAGGTAATAGCAATGAGTCCTTTTAAAATGGGTCCATTAGAACAGGCCTTTTGGCTGATTATTATAACGATTGGGACAGTGCTGACGTATTTCGGTTGGGCATTTATAGGGATAGTTGGCAAAATAATGGAATGGTTCGCTTAAGCGAAGCCACTAATGAGCAAGACCGACTAAACAACAGCAAAAACCGAACGGTGGTCGTTATCGGCATCGGACCCGGAGAATCCGAGCCTATACCGGCGAGCAAACCTCAGACATTTTAACGGGTCGCCCGCTTCTTGAAGAATACGGTCACACAGTTTTCCGAATTGTGCGGCCGTTATTTTTTTGTATGCCCGTTGCATGGTTTTTGAGAAAAATGTTTTATACAAATCAAAGGGAGTGTCTCTGTGAAAAAATCCGTGCTGCTTTTTCTTGCCTGTTTCGTTCTGCTGCTTGCGGCCTGCCAAAAAACGCCCGAGTCTGTCATGGACGGAAACGTCCTGCGAGCAAAAAGCTCGAACGACTTGCTCGTCGAGTCCCTCGTCAATGCTCCCGCCGATAACGGCAATCAGGGCGGCACGACGCCCGTTCTCTCAAAATCCGAGCATCTCAAGCGCGACATTTCATCCGGCGGCATAACCGTGCATATCGATGCCGATATAAAAGTGCCGAAGATAACCGGAGATATACGGACATATTCCGCGCAGTACCGCTTCTTTGACCTGTTCGAGCTCGAAGACCTGTTCTTCTCCGGCGACGATCCGATGTTCAATCCCGGCGCGGAGAAAACGGCGGAGGACGATCCGTCGGTCGGTCTGCTTCCGGGCGGATTTTATTTCGGCGTGTCCGAAGTTCTGAGCGCGTCAAACCATCCGACCGCTTTGAAGCCCGGATGGGCAAAGGGCTGCAATATCTCTCCCGACGATGCACGCCGCCTGTCGGATAAGCTTCTCGGCCGTCTCGAAATGACCGATTTTGAGCTTGTCTCTTCGCAGGTCGCTGAGCCTCTGACCGAGCGAGGCAACCGTGCCAAACGCGGCAGATATGAATATAAATATGTCCAGGTTGCCGACGGAATACCGCTTTCGAGCGGCGAGCCTGACAGCACAGGATGCACCGTCGCAATAGACGACAGGGGCGTTGTCGACGCGAGGCTCACAAGGCTTGAGCTTGGCGAGTCGAAAATCGTAAACAGCAAAGTCATGACGCTCGACGGCGTTCTCGCAGTCCTGCAGAAGAAGCTTGCCGCCGCGGGACTTGTCAAAGACTCTATAGTAAAAGAGATAAGCTTTGAATATATGTCGGTCGAAGACCCCGAAACATATAATTCGACCGTGTTCCCGTGCTGGCGTTTCTGTATCGCTACTACCGCAACGCTGGAGCAATACGGCGAATATGAAAATGATATTATAATCAATGCCGTAACCGGTGAATTTTACGCCGTTACGAATAGATACGAGTAACCAAAAGGAGGAAAACAAAATGTTGAAACGCACAAAAGGATTCGTATCGCTCGCTGCCGCAATTGCACTCATGCTGGGACTCTGTTCCTGCAGCGGCAAACCCGAAACAGACCCGAGCACAACTGCCGACCCGACCGGAATAGGGGCGCAGGCAGAGACCGGGGAGAACACCACGGCGAAGGATATTGCTCCCGAAAGCGGCGCACCGGAAACCGCCGCCGAAGAAGCGGACACTGCCGAGAAAGCAAGCACCGCCGCGCCGACCGAAAAGACGACAAAGGGCAAAAATAACCATGTGAATGTCAGCGCCGCCGGATTCATCTGGCCCGTGCCCGGCTATACACAGCTTTCCTCTCCGTACAGCACTCAGTATAAGCGCATAAGCATCAAGGCCGATTTCGGCGCAAAGGTCGTTGCCTGTGCAAGCGGAAGAATAACGAAGATATATAACAAAGATGATGAAAGCAAAACATCGTGTGCCGTGCTGACCTGCGACAACGGCTATGTCATCGAATACAGCGCGGCCAAGTTCTCCGTAAAACAGGGCGAATACGTCTCCCGCGGAGATGATATGGGCTTTATCGGCAAATACGGAACCGGCCCCCACCTGAACATTTCAGCCACAAAGGATGGCGTAAGTATTGATCCCGCAACGATCATAAAGCCCTGAGCGGGGTGATCCTATGCTCAGAAAGGATGTTAAAAGCCAGCTTTTTTCAACCGGGATGTTGATATCCCTGCTGCTCGGACTTGTTCTTCTTGTCGAGCCGCAGTATCAGTATTTTCTGTATTTTGCGCGGTGGGATAACAAGGCGGATTATATCAATTTCTTCTTCTCGTCCCTCGCACTCGGCGGATATCTTATCTTTACGCCGATTATAACCGTTATGCCCGGCGTGTTCCGCTTTTGCGATGAGTATAACAGCGGATACCTGCGCTTTATGCTCGTGCGCTCGAAGAGCCGCAGAAAGTATATGTTCACAAGGCTTTTTTCAAACGCTGTCTGCGGCGGCGCGGCGAACGCTCTGCCGCTTGCGGTGTTTGCGCTGATAATGCTCATTTTCTGCGACCCGTATGTCCCGAACGGACACTCGAAAACTCCGCTTGACGGAAGTATATTGCAGCCGTTTGAAAACGTCGCCGGCGGGCTCGGCCTGGTCGGAGTGATAATCCTGCTCGCGTTCCTCTTTGGCGTCGTGTGGGGAGTTATCGGCACGGCTCTGTCCGCCGCTGTGCCCAACAGATATGTGGCTCTCTGCGGTCCGTTTGTGCTGTTCTTCCTGATGCACCTCGTCGCGAGCGCGCTGCAAAAAGAAAAATTCAGCCCGACCAACACCATCCTGCCCGATATTTTGCCGTCGTTCGGCTTTCTGTTTTTGTATCAGGCGGTGCTCTTGGTGCTCGGCTGCGCGGCGTTCATCTTCTTTGCGCGAAGGAGGCTGCTGCAATGAAACAGTGTCTCTCTGTGATGCGCCGGCAGTTCGGCACATGGCTCGGCAGCGCGCGGACTGTTACGGCTTTTCTCGTCTGCGCCGCCGCTTCGCTGCTCGATTCCGTGAATCTTATGCAGTTCGCCCGGGCGAGCGGAGATCCGCTTAACATATTCGAGCCGTTTATATATAACAGCTCAACGCTCCATATCGCGACATTGATTTTCCTCGGGCTTATGCTCCTGTTTGCCGATGCGCCTTTTACCGAGCAGAGCGCGATGTATTCGCTCGTGCGCTGTTCGCGGGTGCAGTGGGTAGTCGGAAAGCTCATGTATATCATGCTTTCCTGCGCCGTGTATTATATATTTTCGCTCGCGGTGACCGTGATATTCTTCTCGCCCAACGCCTTTGCGGGCAATGTGTGGAGCGCTCCGTTTTATGAGCTCGTCATGCGCGATGCGGCGGCTTCGTCTTATCATATCACAGTCGATCCGAAGCTTTTTATGCCGGCTGTTACGCCGTATCTCGCGGCGGCCTATGCCTTGGTGCTGAATCTCGGCTACGGATTTTTCTGCGGCTCGCTTCTGTTTTTGATAAATTTAAGCGGCAGCCGCGTGCTGGGCTTCGCCGTGCTCTCGGCTCAGCATATCATTTCATATCTGATTAGGTTTAAGTACCTCCCGTTTTTTATCTCCGTATTTTCGAATCACGGCTTCTCAGAAGATGCCGGTCTGCCGTCGGTCGGCTTTTCGTGCGCGTATTTCTGCCTGCTCGCGGCGATTATTGTCGCGTGTGTTCTTCGCGCTGTTCGGCATGTCGATCTCAAAATAACAGTGGGGACTCGAATATGAAGATAACTTTTTTTGCGGGATTGCGGCATCGGCTTTTCAATATGCTGCCGTATCTCGCCGTGTCTCTGCTCATATGGACGGTCTGCGTGCTCTCGTCTTTCGGCGGCGAGCGGGAAACATTTTTCTCTGTTTTCACAGAAGCCGTCGGCGGCGTTGAACACAGCGGACAGTTTGATCTCTTCGGCTTCTTCCGCTATTTCGGAACATTTTTTGCGGGACTCTTTCTCGGTATGGCGGGCTCGGTTTCCGATTCCGAGGCAATGCCGTATTTCGTCCTGCCGCGCTCGAAGGGCTTTTTCAAATGGTGGATAAAAACCGTTTCGTCCGCGCTTCTCTGGTGTGTGCTCTATTGCCTTGTTGGCATAGCTGTCTGCGCAGCGGCGGCGGAAAAAGTCGGAACGCTTTCCGCCTTTGAGCTTATGCGCATGGCGGCATATCCGCTCGCGCTCGGCGCGTCAATGTGCGTGCTGTGCCTTCTGCGTTTTCTTCTCGGGCAGAAGCCTGCGGCGGCAATTGTAATTGCGGTTGTCGGCACAACGGGGCTAATATGCGGGAAGCTGAAAGGCTTCAGCTTCGCCATGCTCGGCGCATACGGCATGGCAAAACAGCTGACCGATGTCAAAACGGCTGCGGCGGTACTATTGGCAGACGCGGCTGTGATAATCCTTGTCTTTTTCTGCTCCGGCGCAGTGAAGAGAAGGGCTTTGAAAGGAGGACATTATTTTGACTGATGTTATAGTTATAGATAAGCTGACAAAAAGCTTCAAAGGAAAAACGGTTCTCGAAGATGTCAATATGCGGCTGCAAGAGGGCAGGATATATGGCATCGTCGGCGACAACGGCAGCGGCAAGACTGTACTTTTAAAGCTCATTTGCGGATTCATGAAGCCCGACAGCGGCACGGTCACCGTCAACGGCAAGGTGATAGGCAAAGACGCGGACTTCCCGGAGAACACGGGAATTATAATCGAAGCGCCCGGCTTTCTGCCCAATTACAGCGGCATGAAAAATCTTGAATACCTTGCCTCGATACGCGGCAAGATCGGCAAAGAGCAGATAGAGTCCGCCATGAAAACGGTCGGGCTTGACCCGTCGTCAAAGCTGCGTGTCGGCAAATATTCGCTTGGCATGAAACAGCGCCTAGGCATAGCGCAGGCGATAATGGAGGATCAGCAATTATTGATTCTCGACGAGCCGATGAACGCGCTCGATAAGGATGCAGTCGAGGAGATGCGAAGGCTCTTCCTGAGCTTTAAAGCGAGCGGAAAAACCATGCTCATAGTCTCGCACAACGAGGGCGATATCTCGACCCTCTGCGACGAGGTTTATGAATTTGACGGCGCAAAGATAAAAAAACGCGAGAGCCGATAATACTATGCTAAAGGCAATCGCCGCAAATTAACCCCGCAGATTACAAAACAAAATCTGCGGGGCGTTTTATCGGACACTGATTTTTTGATTTTAATAATTTATTGCTTTTAATAATAGCATCTGATATACTGAATATGACATTATGGGACAAAAACGGCGGCAAAAATTTTGAATAAAAAGGGCAAAAAAATAAAGGACTTCACCTGAGAAGTCCTCTGCGCACACACTGTGCAGTCGGTCAAAGCCGACGGTCTGAGTAAACTTTTATTTGAACTCAACAGCGTAATTCCATAGGGGTCTACAAAACTACAATGCTATATTAGCACAGCGAAAGGCGGTTGTCAATATGAAAAATAAAAAATACTATCTCGGCCTTGACATCGGCTCCGATTCCGTGGGCTATGCGGTGACCGATGAGGAGTATAATCTCCTGAAGTTTCACGGCGAGCCCGCATGGGGAGCTACTCTCTTTGATGCGCCGGCGTCAAAAGCCGAAAGGAGAGGTTATCGTACCGCGAGACGCAGACTCGAGCGCCGCAAGCAAAGGGTTCAGCTTGTGCGCGAGCTGTTTGCCGAAGAGATAGCGAAGGTAGACGGGCGGTTCTACATCCGACAGCAGGAGTCGGCTCTTTTCCGCGAGGACGCAGGCGATGCGTACAGTATCTTCAACGACCCCGACTACACGGACAGGGAGTATTATGCGGAATACCCGACGATACATCATCTGATTTTCGAGCTTATGAAAAATCCCGCGCCGCACGATGTGAGACTTGTCTATCTTGCGTGTGCGTGGCTCGTTGCGCACCGCGGGCATTTTCTGAGCAATATAAGCAAGGATAATATGGATTCCTTCAGGAATTTCAATCTGGTGTATAAGTCGTTCATTTCATTTTTTACCGATAACGGATATGATGTGCCGTGGAATGAATGCGACGAAAAAGAGCTCGGCAATATCCTGAAAAAGAAAATAAGGGTAACGGATAAAAAGAAGGAGCTGACAGACTTGCTTTACAGCGGGAAAAAACCCTCAAGCGAGGCAACTGAGGACTTCCCGTTCAGCCGCGCGGCGATAATCGGTCTTTTTGCCGGCAGCAAGGTGCGGCCCAAGGATTTGTTCCAAAACAGCGACTATGAGAATCTCGAAGGGATAACGCTCGACATGGACGATGAAAAATTCATCAACCTTTCGACGGAGCTCGGGGATGATTACGAGCTTATTGCTGATATGCGAGCGGTTTACGACTGGACCGTGCTTGCGGATATTCTGGGGAACTATTCGTGCATATCGGAGGCAAAGGCTGCGGTTTATGAGCAGCACAGGAAGGATCTTCGCTTCCTCAAAGACGTTATAGCAAAATACAGACCCGAAAAATACAGCGAGGTTTTTCGCGCTGCCGACAAGGACAACTACGTTGCATATGCTTATCACACAGATGAGGTTTCCGGTTCAAATTTAAAGAGAAAGGATAAGGAGGCGTTCTCAAAATACATTCTCGGTATAGTTAAAAATATATCTCCCGACGCTTCGGACAAGCAGAACTTCGACGATATGATAACGCGCCTCGAGGATCGGACTTTCATGCCCAAGCAAAAAGACGGCGACAACCGTGTCATTCCTCAGCAGCTCTACGCCTATGAGCTTGATGCGATTTTGAAAAATGCGGCGCAGTATCTTCTGTTTCTTAACGAGACCGATGAGGACGGCTTGAGCGTCGCGGATAAAATAAGCTCTGTCTTTTCTTTCCGCGTGCCGTATTTTGTGGGGCCGCTCAATTCAAATTCGCCCAGGGCGTGGCTTGCGAGAAAGAGCGGGAAAATATATCCATGGAACTTCGAAAAGATGGTTGATCTCGATGCCAGTGAGCAGAATTTTATCGAGCAGCTGACGAATACCTGCACATATATTCCGGGAGAGCCGGTTCTGCCGAAGGATTCGCTGCTGTATCACAAATTTTCCGTGCTCAACGAGATAAACAACCTGTGCATAAACGAAAAGAGGATATCCGTAGAGCTAAAGCAGGAAATATATAATAATGTCTTTATGTGCAGAAGAAAGGTCACGCGCAAACAGCTCATATCGTATCTTGTTGCCAACGGCTATGTTGAAAAGGGCAAAGAGAACACCGTGACGGGAGTCGATATCAACATCAACTCGAATCTCGCACCGCAGATATCCTTCAAAAGGCTGATTGAGTCCCGCGTTTTGTCGGAGCAGGATGTTGAAAGGATAATTGAAAGAGCATCATACTCCGAGGATAAAACGAGGCTTGCCGCATGGCTGAAGCGCGAATATCCCAACGTGAACGATGCCGACCGCAAATATATCTGTTCGCTGAGAATACATGATTTCGGCAGGCTTTCGCGCAGATTCCTCTCCGGCGTGGAGGGCGTCAGAAAAGAGACCGGCGAAGTGATGACGGTTATCTCCGCCCTTTGGGAGACGCAGTATAACCTCATGGAAATTGTGGCGGACGCCGACAGGTTCACCTTTAAGGACGAGCTCAAAACAATCAGGGACGACTACTATTCTGAGCATCCGCAGACCCTGGACAGCCATCTTGACGATATGTATGTTTCCGATGCAGTGCGCAGACCGATACACAGAACGCTTGACATAATCAAAGATGTTGTAAAAGCGTTCGGAGAGCCGGAAAAAATATTTGTCGAGACGACGAGAGACGCCTCCGGCAAGAAAAAAGGCGAGCGGACTACATCGAGAAAAGAGCAAATTCTCGAGCTCTATAAAAAGTGCGGCAGCGAGGATGTGCGTCTGCTTCAGGAGCAGCTCGAAGCGATGGGCGAAGCGGCTAACACAAAGCTGCAAAGCGAAAAGCTTTTCCTCTACTATATGCAGCTTGGCAGATGCATGTATACGAATCAGCCGATAAAGCTGGAGGCGCTTGGAACTAAGCTCTATGATATCGATCATATCTATCCGCAGTGTTTCGTCAAGGATGACAGCATAATCAACAACAAGGTGCTTGTCCTCAGCGAGGCCAACGGCGCAAAGGGCAATGTGTATCCGATAAACAGCGATATACGTAAAAAAATGCACGGCATCTGGGAGTCCTACAAGGCTCACGGATTGATAAGCGAAGAAAAATTCAAGCGACTTACCCGCACGACCCCGTTCACGGAAGAGGAGAAGTATAACTTTATTAACCGCCAGCTGACCGAAACCTCGCAGTCCACAAAAGCGGTTGCGACGCTGCTCAATGAATTCTATCCCGATACGGAGATAGTGTATTCAAAAGCGGGACCGGTTTCGGATTTTCGCAAGGAGTTTGAAATTTACAAATCGAGGCTGTTTAACGATTTGCACCACGCGGTTGACGCATATCTCAATATCGTGGTCGGAAATGTGTATCACATGAAGTTTACGCGCAGATGGTTTAATGTGAATTCCAACTACAGTATGAAAGCAAAAACCATATTCACCCACCCGGTCATCTGCGGAGGACAAACGGTCTGGGACGGCGCGCATATGCTCGAAAAGGTAAAGACGACTGCCGCTAAGAATAACGCTCATATCACGAAGTTTGCAACCTTTAAAAACGGCGGCCTTTTTGACCAAAACCCCATATCGGCAAAAGAAGGGCTGACGCCGCTGAAAAAAGGCTTGCCGACCGAAAAATACGGCGGCTACAACAAGGCGGGCTCTATGTTCTTCATTCCTGTCAGATACAGGGTCGGCAAAAAAACGGATATAATCATAATGCCCGTAGAATTGCTTTACGGTAAAAAATTCCTTGAGGACGCGGCTTTTGCCAAAGAGTATACCTTCGACAGATTGGGACGCCTTCTCAAAAAGACCGTTGATGAGTTTTCGTTCCCGCTCGGCATGAGACCGTGGAAGGTAAACACGGTGCTGTCGCTTGACGGATTCAAAGTGTGTATAACCGGAGGCGCAGGCGGCGGAAAATGTATTATAATACAAACTCTTACACAGTTTGCGGCAAGCAAAGATTGGGCGTTCTATCTGAAAAAGCTTGAGGAATTCAACAAGAAGAACTCCAAAAATCCCAATTATATCTATGATGAAAAATATGATAAAATCTCCGCAGAAAAGAATCTGGAGCTCTACGATCTCTATATTGACAAGCTCGAAAATTCAATATTCTCAAAGCGCGTGAATTGTCCGACAGAGATATTGAAAAAAGGAAGAGATAAATTTATCGCCCTCGGTATAAAAGAGCAGGCGCAAACTCTTCTCAATATACATCAGGTATTCGGCAGAATATCAAGCGGATGTGATTTGAGCGAGATAGATGGTACCCCTAAGTCTGCGGCAACAGTTAATTTCAGCTCAACGGTGTCCAACTGGAAAAAGAGATACAAAGATGTTCGCATAATCGATTCCTCGGCATCCGGACTTTGGGAAAAGCGTTCGTGCAACCTCCTTGATTTGCTATGAGCTGGAGAACGGTTATAATATCCGGGCAGGCGAAGCTCGATTATAAAATGGGGCTTATGGTTGTGCGCGGAGAGGAGACAAAGCGCGTAGTCATAGATGAAATAGCGATTCTTGTTATTGAGAACCCCGCCGTTTCTCTGACGGGCTGCCTGATAGAGGCTCTTATCGAAAAGAAAGTGAAGGTCATATTCTGCGACTCGAAGCGAAGTCCGACGGCGGAGCTTGTCGCGCATCACGGCAGCCATGACAGCGCGGCGAAGATTCGCACGCAGATAACATGGAGCGACGAGATAAAGGCCGTGATATGGCGCGAGATAATCACGGAGAAGATAAGAAAACAGGCGGAGTTCCTCTATGAGCTCGGCAAGGACAAAGAGGGGGATCTTATCACGACGTATATAGGCAATGTCGAATTGCTCGACGCAAGCAACCGCGAGGGCCATGCGGCAAAGGTCTATTTCAATGCGCTTTTCGGCATGGATTTCACCCGAAGCGCGGACAATGCAGTGAACGCGGCGCTGAACTACGGTTACAGTCTCATACTCTCCTCCTTTAACCGCGAGGTCAGCGCCAACGGATATCTGACTCAGCTCGGAATTTTTCACAACAATATGTTCAATCATTTTAATTTGAGCTGTGATTTGATGGAGCCGTTTCGTATAATAGTAGACCGCTTTGCGTTTGAGCTCAGGCCCGAGACTTTCGACAAGGACGAAAAGCACGCCATGTGGCATATTTTGGAGCAAAGGGTTAGAATCGACAGCACATACCGCAGCGTATCCGATGCGATAAAAATTTATACGCGCAGCGTCTTTGAGGCGATAAACGACGGCGACGCTTCGCAGATAAAAAACTATCTCATCGACGCGGAAAGCGACTATATTGTTGACATATGAGCAGCTTTAGATTTATGAGGATAATAGTATTTTTTGATCTCCCGACCGAAACAAACGAGGATAAACGGGCATACCGCCACTTCCGCAAGGCTCTTATCAAGGACGGCTTTATCATGATGCAGGAGTCCGTTTATACCAAGCTGATGACGACCCCGTCTGTTGAAAACTCCGTCAAAAACCTTATCCGTAAAAATAAGCCGGAAAAGGGAATAGTCCAGACGCTCACCGTGACGGAAAAGCAGTTTTCAAAGATGGAGTTCGTTGTCGGCGAATATCACTCCGACATCATAGACTCGGAGGAACGGCTGGTGATACTTTGAAATTTGTTTTTCCCGAAATAGACTTTATTTTTGATACGGCATGTGATAAAATTAATACGCTGATAATAGAAAACCCGGTTCTTTTCCGCAGCCTGCTTCAGGATATCACCGATCAGCTCTCCGGCCTTGACGGAAAGGCGGTGCTCTCGGAAAACAGCAAGCTTTTGAACATAGCCAAAAAGCTCGAGCTTTTGGACAGATTTATTCCTTTCGATTTGAATTCAAAGGCGATAAATTCAAAAATCGTTGCCGACCTTGAGCTGAAAGCCGTTTCAGATGAGTTCTATTCCGCCACGGTTGAGACTGTCGGGCGCATGGAGACGCTGCTCAACAATCTGGCGTTTGACTATATGTGCGATATCGATTTCACAAAAGTGAGCATAGGCTCGTTCATTAAAGCCGCCGGAGTTGAAGTGCGCAGCGCGCAGAGCGGACTTGCGGAAAAAATCATTGATTATTTCGAGCTGGTCACGGAATTTATCGGCCCTAAAATGTTTGTAACGGTTAATCTCCGTTGCTATATATCCGATAAGGACGCAGAGCTGTTTATAAAAACCGCGATTTCGCACGGCTATCATCTTTTGATGATAGAGAGCTTTGAGCACGAGAGACTTTCGTGCGAAAAGCGACTGGTTGTAGACAGCGATCTGTGCCTTATCTGCTGAGCGTTTTGCGACCCCTTTTAACCTCATCTCAGACAATTGCAGGTTGTTTTCGGAATTTTGATTCTGAATTTGAGATTTGAGGTTTGAGAGCAGTGTAATTCCATAGGGGTCTCAAACACCTTGAGCATTAGTCGGACCAGTTTTTACGTTTGAGAGCAGTGTAATTCCATAGGGGTCTCAAACATCAAAATCTTCAAGGTCAGGACGCTCCCAGTTTGAGAGCAGTGTAATTCCATAGGGGTCTCAAACTTATACTTGTCACATCCTCTTCTGTACTTGTTTGAGAGCAGTGTAATTCCATAGGGGTCTCAAACATTTGATAAGACTTTGGATACTTGGAAGTTGTTTGAGAGCAGTGTAATTCCATAGGGGTCTCAAACTATTTGCTGATTGGCAGCCCTCGGAAACTCGTTTGAGAGCAGTGTAATTCCATAGGGGTCTCAAACCTTGACCGCCATTCCGCACCGAACAAGCACGTTTGAGAGCAGTGTAATTCCATAGGGGTCTCAAACTCTTCGACAGTTGGGAACGTCCTGATTTAGGTTTGAGAGCAGTGTAATTCCATAGGGGTCTCAAACCTGAGCTCGGTGGCGAGAGTGAAGCTATCGTTTGAGAGCAGTGTAATTCCATAGGGGTCTCAAACTTTATGTGCGCGGAGAGTTTGCAACGCTTGAGTTTGAGAGCAGTGTAATTCCATAGGGGTCTCAAACAATCGGGCGATTGAGTAATGCGTCAACGGAGTTTGAGAGCAGTGTAATTCCATAGGGGTCTCAAACTACAGGTCTAACAGCAAAACAACAATTAGAGTTTGAGAGCAGTGTAATTCCATAGGGGTCTCAAACCTTGACGTTGAAGACCCGGCTGATATCGACGTTTGAGAGCAGTGTAATTCCATAGGGGTCTCAAACACACATCTCTGCATTGCGCTTGATAAAAGAGTTTGAGAGCAGTGTAATTCCATAGGGGTCTCAAACATAGTCGCCGTCCGCTTCTGTGTGCGCTATCGTTTGAGAGCAGTGTAATTCCATAGGGGTCTCAAACCAGCGCCTGCTTCTGCAGTCCGTTATAGATGTTTGAGAGCAGTGTAATTCCATAGGGGTCTCAAACCGACCTTGCAAGCCTACGCTGCCGGCAAGGTTTGAGAGCAGTGTAATTCCATAGGGGTCTCAAACCCAATGTCTGGCGCGGTACTCGCGCTCTTTGTTTGAGAGCAGTGTAATTCCATAGGGGTCTCAAACATTGCGGCCTCTGGTTTCCTCGCCACTCCAGTTTGAGAGCAGTGTAATTCCATAGGGGTCTCAAACATGACAATTAACGAAGTTAATAGTATTGTTGTTTGAGAACAGAGTCGGAAAACCGCGCCGATTAATCTTGCGCGATGACAGCTAAATTATATATTTACAAAAAAGCACCTCCCTTGGTAACCCGAAAGTACCGAAGGAGGTGTTTGCTTTTATTTTAAATTTTACTCATAATTTTAGCGCACAGTTTATCGTACCCAGTGAACTTTTTCAGAAGGTCTATTAAAACGGAGAGAATCAACGACAGCGCCAAAAGCACAAAAAACGTCAACAAAGAATACTTCAAACCGTAGAGAAAATCCTTTAAGAAATACGCTCTTAAAATGGTGTGCGATAAAAACATATTCATCGAGTGTTTTCCCAAAAACTGCAGTACATTTCTGAGCCCCGGAACAGGCGATAAAACCGTGTAGCAGTATATGACAACAAACATGGGTATCAGCCCGTCGCGAATATAGCTCACGCTGTAATCCAAATATCTGCGCTCATATACACATGCGAACAGTATTGCCGTATAAACAACAAGCTTTAAAATATAATCTGCGGCGCCGCACTTTTTGATTATTTTAAACTCGCGGATTTTTACGAGCAAATTCTTGTCGGCGCTCACCATCCCGAGCTCAAGCGTAAACAGCCAGCGAATCATATTGAAGTTTACGACGTCATCGTTAAAAGCTTTTCTGATAACGCCGCAGAAAAGAAAGGTGAGTATGAATGTAGCAATCGCACCGAACTTTTTATAGAAGCAGTGCAAGGCGGGCATTAGCGCTATTATTATCAGCGCGAGGCTCATGTACCACCATGTGCTGAGCAGGGTCGGCGTGCCGAACAGCGCCGAAAGCCCTAAGAAGTCGTATAAAACAAAAACTCCTATGTTTATTATCTTCGGACTGCTGTAAACTTTCAGCATCGAGGGCATAATTATCGCCGCCGATATAATGCACAGAACAAATATGAACCAAAAACCCGACATAAGCGAAAAGCTTCGTCTGCAAACCTGCTTTGCATACCCGTCCCGAGGCGTGTTCTCCAAGCTTTTTGTTATTCCGTAGCCCGAAAGAAAGACAAAGAGTGCCACGCAGATTTTGAAGAAGGATGCGATTTCTACGGTTTGAGATTCCGTAAACGGAAAGAAATTCAACTCATACCCTGCATACCTGTACGAGCTCTCAAAGCAATGGTGAAAAAGCATCATCAATATTGCAACGCCTTTCACCAGAGCCGTATCTTGTTTGCTAAACTGCATATTACCACAACCCATTACTGCTGCGAAAACAGCTTGTCCTGCTCCACAACAAATTTATAAAGATTTTCGGCACAGTTGCCGTCAAAATCAAAATAAAAGTTTTCCATACGCTCGGCGTAAATCTGCTCCGGAACAAAGTCCCTGTCAACAATTTCGCAAAGACATTCGGCGGCCTTGTGCGCGTCCGTGAACATATGACCGAAGGCTTCGTCAAACGGGAGATCGAGGTCACGGTAATGGTTCATACCCGACTTAAACTGAGGATAATCGGGAACGAAATACATTATCGGACGGTTGAGATATGCAAAGTCAAAAACATATGACGAAAAATCGGTTACAAAAGCTTTATAATCCGCAACGTCAACATTTCCGCTGACCATGTTTATATATTCGCAGTCAATATCAAAGAGATTTTTGAGGTTGGCAATTATCGGATGGAGCTTTATGTCAAGAAAGACTTTGCTGCTCTCAAGTTTTCGGTGCAGGGTCTTGTCCGAAAGGAAAGCGTAAAAATTCTTGTAGTAATCGGATTTTCGGATTCTGTCCTCGTTAGCCTCCCAGTTGGAAGCCTTTATCTCCGTGGTGAGATATTTTCTCCAGGACGGCGCAAAAAGTATCCTGTTCTGAGGCTTATGATTTCTGTCGATATGGTCGTATCTCGCCATGCCCGTGGTGATAAGCTCGCGCTCGTTATAGGCATAGTTTTGGCAGTAGTTTTTGACCTCAAACGGTGAGGAAACCACGATTTCCTCCGCCTGACTGCGTTCCTCGGAGTTGTTGAGTCTGAGCGAAGCGTGAAGCACGCCGTGCTGCAGATATATGGTACGGAATCTCAGAAGATCTTCATACTGATACTTCATCTTTGCGCTTTCAAAAGGATTTACGGGCGCAAGACCGTAATATGCCGTGAAGATTCTTTCCGCGCAGACGAACAAAAGTCGGTGAAGCTTTGAGCCGGCTTTTACAAGATGCTTTTGCTGCTCCGGAGTGAATACGCTGTCGAGATTATCGTATTCGTGTGTGAGCACATAATATCTTTCAATGCCGTCGTCATGCTTTAAATCGTTTGCGAACTGGTAAAATCCGTTATCCTTTTCTACTGTATAGAAGTCGTAATACAGCCAGATGCGGTGCTTTTTTCTGTAATTTATGGATTGGAGTCGCAGCAGGGCAGTCCGCGGGTGAATTGCAAAACGTACGGTATTGAACAGGGCGCTCGAATCAATGGCAAACTGCGTGGCAGGTTTGACGGAGAGATACTTGCGCTTGTTTTTTATCATATATCTGCCGCGGTTTATATTGTTGACATATCTGAGTCCCAAACCGGAATACGGCATAAACCAATAGTGTGTGCGGTAGGTTTTTCCCTTTATATCTATCTCAAAACAGATTTTTGAATTCTCGGTGAGATCGCACGAGTAATAGAATGCGGGGAAAATATTTGTTATCGTCTTGGCTCTGTAGTGGCTGTGGACGGAAATAAAAGTGTCAAGCTTTTTGCGCTCGCCGTTTTCGACTGCATATATGGTGTATTCTTCGCTGTTGAGGAAGTTGAATATGGGGGATTTCATGAATGCGGTCATTCTGAATATATTCCCCTCGACTCTCGGCTTGTGGCCTATGACGGTAATATCCTCCTGATTGAACGCTTCTTCGCCGTCTATCATCAGGCTCAATCCGTCGTCGCCGCATATCAGGGAAATGTCCGCATTCTCTTTTTTCTTTATCCAATAGCAGGCGCGATAAATATCGACCATAGGATGTTCGAGTATCGTTTTGCAATCCACCCTGTTGAGAAGATCCACAATGCGCTGCATCGCCCTATCGAATTTTTCGCCCTCGTAATGATAGGGGTAAAGAATATCATCGGTAAGACGCCAGTTTATGTCGTTGATAAGCATTGCCTGAAAATAAGCGGGCACTTTATCTTTAAAGGTTGAGAACAGAGTCTCGAAATATTTCATGGATGTTTCAAAGAGATAGAAAGCATGGAAATAAACCTTCATGATGCTCGTCTCATTGCCCTTGTTATACATATATGTGCCGTGCGGGCAATAGCCCATCTTCATTTTGGGCATAAGAACGCGGTTGCAATATTCCTGGTCCTCGAGCTTGAAGCCGGGGGTGGTGTTGAAAAGAATATTGTCTTCGCCTATATTTTTTACGCAAACATTTACACGAGTCTGTGCAAGATACGGATATTCCTCCAAATCATACACGCCTTCGTGGTCGAGCATTTTGAATCTGTAATGAGGCTTGAGAATTTCATCTTCTTTGTAGCGAACCTCGTTATACGAAACAAGGTCGACCTCATCATAAACCTTGTCAAAAAAATCTGTAACCTTTTTGACCGTTTCGGGAGTGAAATAATCGTCACTGTCAAGGAAAAACAGATACTTGCCCTTGGCGTGCTTTATTCCGAAATTTCTCGTAGCGGAAAGTCCCTCGTTCTCCTTGGAGAAAATTTTAATAAAGTCGTACTTTTTACTGTACTCAAGACAAATATCCCAGCTGTTGTCCGGAGAGCCGTCGTTGATTACGAGAACCTCCATTTTCGACTTGTCGATAGTCTGATTAACCAGCGAGTCGAGACAAATCCTCAGATATTGCTCAACGTTGTATACCGGCACGATTACAGATGCTTGATACTCGAAATTCATATTATCACCTTTCAAATGGGACTGAAGCAAGTATATCATAAAAACCCTGTTTTTGCAACTTTAAAACATATAATTTAAGACTTGGTGCCGCTTTGCGATACGGCCGTCTGTATCCGTAAATCAGACATATGAAGCGTGAGTAATATTTGAGCCGGCAACCTGTGACGTTTTTGAAGAGACGACTTTAATCCGTATCACTGTCTTGACAAATTTAAAGTTAAATAATATATTAGATTTGTAACGAAAAACCGTACGCAGCATTTGCGCCCGATAACCGATAAGAGGATTTTATTATGGACGGCATCTTAAAAAAAATAAGGCAGAGCGATGCATTTAACAGGGAAAACAGAGTTCCGTATCTGAAAGTAATAGTTCTTATGAGCCTTTTCACCTTTGTGTTCTTGGGTGCGGAGTTTTTGTTCGTAAACATGATTTCCCGAATCGTTTCGGGGCACCGTTCGGTGGCGGCTCAAAATTATGCGCTCGGCGTCAGCGCGGTCGGCTTTGTTCTGTATCCTCTTTTATGCCGATTTTGCAAAGGGAATGCACAAACTTCCGTTTCGGTTTGCGCAGCCGTTATCTCAAATGCCTGCCTTTTTCTGATGTGCCGCAGCGGCTCTTACACGCTTACGCTGATTGCCGGCCTTCTGCTGTTTTTGATTCTCGGCGTGTTCGGAAGCGCCGTGTTCTATAAATCCCTTTGCCTGTTGGAGGACAATACGCATATTGCGCGGCTTACGGGTATCTCCTATATGCTCGGCACAATGCTCCAGATTGCGAACAGCAATCTTGTTCATATAGACATTGCCGAAGCCGCGATACTTTCGGTGTTTATAATGCTTTTGGCGCTTATGCTGATACGCGCGGAAAAAAACAGCGTTGTCCCGGCGCTCTCAAAGAGCAAGCCCGACGGCGGCAACGGCAGGGAGAGCTTAAAAATCAGCGTGATTCTTGTCTTCTTCGTCGCGCTCATGACCTGCATTTTCAGCACGCTTGATAATGCCGTCACCCTCATCCACGCAAGCGGAAAGGCGAATATCGGGCAGTGGCCGCGAGTCCTGCTCGCCCTCAGCGGGCTTTTGGCGGGCTTTTTGTTTGACACGGCAAGCAGAAAATACATGAGCATAGTTATGTACTGCATCACCGTCCTGTCAACTACCTGCCTCGTCGTTCTTCAGTTTGCCGGGTCTTTTACGGTAGGGCTCGTCATATTTTATCTGGCCGCGGGCTTCTTCGCCGTTTTCTTCACGGTTTCCTTTATGGAGATCGCCCGATACACTGAAACGCCGGAGCTGTGGGCGGGACTCGGCAGAGCCGTCAACAATCTTGTCGCCGTGTTGATTTCGGGCGGCTCGCTCGCACTTTTGAATTCAGGCAACAATATTGCCATAATAACGATCGAGCTGCTTTTGTTCGTGCTCGCGAGCGTCGCTGCATTTGCCTATATGAATAAGCGAAAAGCCTTCTTTGACGGGCTCGAAGCAGAGGCGGCCGATAAGCTGAGCGACGGCGAAAGGCTGCAAAAGCTCGCCAAGCAGTTCTCGCTGACTCCGCGAGAAGCCGAGGTGTTCGGATTGCTGGTGAATACCGAGGACGGACTGCAAACGATAGCCGACAATCTCTATGTGTCGAGGCGAACCCTGGAGCGGTATGTCTCCGCAATATATGAAAAAACCGGCGCGAGATCCCGCATCGGACTTGTCACGCTTTACAACAACGCATAAAAACAGCAGATTTGCCTCTCGCTTCGGCGGGAGGTATTTTTTTGATTCCTTATGGGTAAAAGGCGCGGTTCTCGGCGCTTTTCGGAGAATGGCGGAAGTCCGCCACGCGATTTTTGCAGATTGGCGGACTTCCCTTATATACAAAAAGCCCCCTGCCTGTATAAAATTAAAGCAGGGTAAAACGGGTGCGGCGCGAAAGGCCGCAAATGCAAAATGAAATTTATGCTCGCTGCGTTTGTTTAAGCGACGGGCAACAAAAAGGAGAGGATACCGTGAAAGCAAAAAGATTTGCGGCGCTCTTGCTTGCGGCTCTTATGCTACTGCTCTTTGCCGCCTGCGGCAGCAAGCCCGCCGAGGACAGCGACGGCACCAAGGCAGATCGGACGGAGCGCGGTGTCAAAATAACGCAGACGGCGGCAGCGGCAGTGCAGACCGAAAAATACGAAACCGCCGATTTCAGCATAACTATCCCCAAGGGGTGGACGGTATCGACGGGCGGAATAAATATCTACCACAGTATCCGCGTGTACGACCCCGCGGAGCCGCTCAATCAGATGTTTATACTGCTGAAGGCGGAGCCGCTTCTGCACTGTGAGGAGGGCAAGGCAGCGTGGCAATACAGTTATAACGCGGGCAGCAAACAGAATTTAATTTTTGCAAAGGCGCCTGTGCTGAAAAACCCGTCTACCGAAGGATTTTTTAAAATTTTTCCGCAGTATGCCGATTTTATATCGAAGGCTGAGCCGTCATATTCGGGATACGCATTTCCTCGTTTTGAAAACTTCACCGTGACCGAGCGCTATGCATCGTCAAACGGTATGAAAGCCTATGCTATGGGCGATGAATTGCTGCGCGCCACCTTTAAAGATAACGGCAAAGAGGGCGAGGGAATGTTTTCCGCCTCGGTAGTGGATTTCGGCGCGGTTCAGATTTGGACGGGACGAATGAACGGCTACATGATGGAGTCGGCAGACGGCGGATACTATATGGTCTACAATATCGTCGCCGTTACCGCAGCCAAAGATACATTTATAGAGTGGGAAGGCGTGCTTACCGACTGCTTTAAAACACTCAAGTATTCCGACAGCTTTGTCAGTGCCGCTAATCAGGCGAGCAATGAGAAGGTGGCGCTCGCAAAGCAGATAAGCCAAAACTTCAACCAGACGATGGACGGCTTTATGTCCTCATGGGAGAGCCGCAACATAAGTCAGGATATCATGAGCCAAAAGCAGAGCGACGCCACTTTAGGCTATGAGCGCGTGTACGATACCGAGACGGGCAGAATATATAAGGCGACAAACGGGTTCACGGACGACTATGACGGCAAGCGCTATCAGCCCGTAACGGACGACAGTATGTATGCCAAGGCCGTGAGCGGCTACATTGAAAAGCAATAGCATAAATGCGGGCTGCGATAAAACGTTGAAAGGGGGCGGCGGACGGTGGATATGCCGCAGCATTCCGTTTTGCGGGACGGTAAAGAGACAAAAAGGACGCTTCCGTACAATCGGCAATATGTCATTCTTGCGATATACGAGGTGCTCGATAAAAACGGCGCCGAGTATGAAAAAACGGATGCTTCAACCGTCATATCGAATATGTCGGTGTACGGGAATTTAAGCCGTTTTTCAATCTGCGTAACCGAGCAAGAGCACGGGACGGAGCTGTCCGTAACAATGCTCCAACCGTGCGAGGGGCTTTCCGAATCCGGTGTGCAGCGGGCCATAACAGCCGTTGCCGACAGCATCTCGCAGTATCTGGAAAATGAGCTTGTGATGAATGGGATATTCATGCAGAAGAATAGATAACAAAACGACTTCAGACGAACGGAGGAAATGAAATGAACGAGACAAGAGTATTCATGCTGAACGGCACGCAGGTGCAGGATATAGTCACCCGCCTCGATGGCTTTTTCCGTACCGAGAAGGGTATGGACGTCCAGAGCTCTCAGACCACGGACGGCTATGTTATGCAGGCGAGTCAGCCAAAGGACGGCTGGAAGACGCTCACGGGAATGCGCCTTGCTGTTACCGTTCAGATGGCGGTTGCGGGAGATCAGCTGAATGTCAGCATAGGCGAGGGGCAGTGGTCCGATAAAATAGGCGCCGGAGCGATAGGCCTGTTTGTGGCGTGGCCGCTGGCGATAACCGCCGGAATGGGCGCGTACAAGCAGAAAAAGCTTCCCTTCGAAGTGTTTCAGGTTATAGAGAACACCATTATGACCGGCGGACAGCCGGTGGTGGTGTCCGGCGCAGGTCAGACCGTGGCGGACGGAATGACGCTGTGCCCGAGCTGCAAGGCGCAGCTTGCCCCCGGCTCGAAGTTCTGCAACCGCTGCGGAGCAAAGCTCGGACAAAAATGCCCGAACTGCGGCGCCGAAATCACCGCCGACAGCGCCTTTTGCTCCGAATGCGGAGTGAAGCTATAAGACATAAATACAGAAAACCCCTATCTCTTAATTATACATTTGTAAAGCAACGCCCTCCCTCGGTAACATATATTATCGAGGGGGGACGTTGTATTTCAATTATATTCAATTATAACGATATATTATCGCAGGACAAAATTATAAAGAACTGACATAAGACGGATTTTTTAGTGGCGTTCTCTTTGCGTTGCCCGGCACATATCACACAAGATAAAATAAGCTCATCCTATCGGCAGGATAATTTCAAACACCGCTCCGCCGTCGTTTGACGCGTGCACCGTTCCCCTGTGAAGGCTGACTATCTCCTTTGTCAGGGCGAGACCGACTCCCGCTCCGCCCTTTCTCGTGCTGAAAAAGCGGTCAAAAATATGCGGCAGAAGCTCGGGCGCGATGCCCTCGCCGTCGTCCCGGATGCGGATAACGGCTTTGCCTTTTTCCTGCCTGCACTCAATTGTTATCTCTTCTTTTGCATAGCGCAGCGCATTGGTGATTATATTCGTAAAAGCGCGGCGCAGATGAATTTCATCGCAGCTGACCGTTACGGGGTCGTCGTCAAATATCGGGGTGATACGCAGATTTCTCTGCTGCGCGAGGTGCTCCGTGCCGCGCAGGCAGTCGTACAGAAGCTCGCGCACATCCGTCGAGTGAAAGTCCGATTTAAACTGTCCCGCCTCGAGCCGCGAGAGCGCGAGCAGTTCCTCTATCAAAACGGACATCTGCTCGTTTTCCTCGAGAATGACCCTTGACGCTTCGACAGGCTCTAAAACACCGGTGTTTATGCCCTCCGCACAGCCCTGAACCGCCATCATCGGCGTTTTCAGCTCGTGTGATACATTTTGGAAAAACCATTTCTGCGATTCGTGCGCCCTCTCAACATAGCCGCCGAGCTTCCAGCCGAATAGGCAGACCAATACGGTCAAAACAGCCAGCACTGCGAAAAAGGCGGCGTTCAGGTAAGAGGCATACTGCATTACGGCGCCGATATCCACATAGAGAATATAGGAATACGCGTCGTCATCGCCGTCGGCTTCAACCTGCGCCATACGAAAAACGAAGCGGCTGCCGCCGTTTTTGAAGGTATGGAATTCACCGACGGACGGCTTCTCTCTGCGGCAGTATTCCCGGAGCCGCTGCTCCGATTTCGACAGGTATTCGGGCTCAAAAAGCTCGCCCTCGATTTCAAGATATCTGACACTCGGAGTCAAAAAATGCTCCTGTTCGTCATCCTCGTTTTTAATATCGGAGAACGGGACGGGGGATTCGTGCTCATCCTCCGAGAGTATCGCCTTTTGCGCCTCCGTCGTCAGATATCTCGGAATAAAAATGTTGACGGTAGCAAACAGCGCCGCAAAGACGAGCAGCATGGTGCCGAGCACGGCGAGCGTGATTTTTCTTCTTATATGCTTCATGCTCCGCCCTCCTTTGAGCGCAGTCGGTAGCCGTAGCCCCAGACGGTTTCAATGAGCACGTTGCTGTCCGCCGAAGAGAGCTTGCTGCGGATTCTGCGCAGAGTCTCGTCGGTCACTCGCGTCTCGACCTCGTCGTTGTAGCCCCAAATATGATTCAGCAGCTCGTCGCGCGAAAAGGCCTTGCCCTCGCCGCGCATCAAAAACAGAAGCATCTTCATCTCGTTGGGGGAGAGGGCGAGGGGCTTTCCCTTGCAGAAGAGCTGCTTTTCGTCGCCCGAAAAGCGCAGGTCGCCGACTGAAATATCCTTGTCCATCGGGTCGCCGCCGCGCTCCATCTCCACGCGGCGAAGCAGCGACTTGACGCGCATCAAAAGCATAGTCGGGCGAAACGGCTTTGTCAAATAGTCGTCTCCGCCCTGCAATATTCCGTTGACATAGTCGTATTCGGTGTCCTTTGCCGTGAGAAGAATAATCGGCACCTTGTCCTTTTCGCGGATGAGGTGGCAGCAGGTCAGCCCGTCCGTGCCGGGCATCATTATGTCCAAAATGACAAGGTCGGCGCGTCTTTTGAAAAACGCACCTAAAAGCGCGTCTCCCGTTTCAAACGCGCACACTTCATATCCGTCATTTTCGAGAAATCGCTGAAGCGTCTCTCTTATGTTTTTTTCATCCTCTGCAATATAGATGAGTTGTTTCATAGCGCCTCCGTAGTAGCTGCAGAGCCGTGCCGCTCGGACACGGCTCTGTGTTCATGGCTTGTCTGCTGTGCCTTTTCGCAGGGCGTTATGTTCGCCCGGCTTAAAAGGCCATGTCTGCTTCGTTCGCTGCAACTCTCACGTCGTATTCGTCGCTGACGCGGTCCCAAAGCTTGGAGTTTCTCTCGAGAACCTCTGTAATCTCGGCTTCCACAGCGTCGATTTCCTCATAGAGCTTGTCGGCGTTTTTGTCGGTCATGCGGGCATAGATAGCGTCGATTTTCTCGTTGAGCTCCGCGACCTTGGCAAGGTCGGCGATAAGAGCGGCTCTCTCGTCCTCGGTTATGGTGTCAAGATTTCTGACAAACTTCTCGTAGGCATATTCGTCCTCGCGGGCGTCGTTGAGGTCGGCCTCGTTGAGCTCGAGGGTCATGTCCGTCTCGTTTGCGGCGATCTGCTCGTCATACTCGTCGTTGACGCGCTCCCAGAGCTTGGAGTTTCTCTCGAGAACTGCTGTTATCTTGTCGTCGATTGCGGAGATTTCCTTGTAGAGCTTTTCTGCGTTCTTGTCGGTCATGCGGGCGTAGATTTCATCGATCTGCTTTTCGAGCTTTGCGATCTCGGCGAGGTCACCGAGCAGAGCCTCTCGCTCTTTTTCCGTGAGAGAGTTCATGTCTTTAACGAAGCTCCCTATGGACGGAACGCCGCAGTCGTCGGGCGAGTTGACGGAGACGATTTCGGGCAGCGTCTCGGTCGGGGTGTTCTTTCTGTTGTTTGCCGAAGCGGTAGCCGCCGATGCGGCGATGATGCTTGCGGCAAGGACAAGGGCGAATACGGTTGCGATAATGTTCTTTCTGTTTTTCATGACAAATGCTCCTTTGATTTTTTTCGCGGACTTCCTTTCCGCAATACAAGAATATCAAAAATGAGCACCCCATTCACCGAAAAATCGGATGAAAGTTGTCACAAAATTGTAAGAGTCGAAAAGCGGTTGGTAATACTGCCGCGCTGCGCCTTGAATCGCGCTCCTTATCATTTTCATTATATCAGACCGCAAACGCGAATTCAATGCAAAAACTCCTGGCGGATAAGGCTTCAAAACACGTATTGCGTTTTCTGCTGAGTTTACGGCGGGCGGCCGATAATAAGACGGGGTGCGGCAGTTTTTGCCGCGCCCCGTTTAAAATTTCACTTATCTTTTTTTGTAGACGACCAGCTCCGGATTTTTGCCGTTTTCTTCGTAGGTGCAAATCAGTAAAAAATCCATGCTTGCGGCGATTCCGAAGCGGCGCAAGCCGCCGTATTCGCATTCCAGCTCGTTGCCGAGATATGTGGCGTTGTCGTCAAGAAATTTTACGGCCGTCCCGTTCGGCAGTCGGTATTCGAGGTTGATGAACTTGCCGACAAGAGCGTTGAGCTTTTCAACCTTCGGCAGCCCGTCGATATTTAAGCCGTTTATTTCATCGATAAGCTTTTGCTTGTGTTCCTCGAATTTTTCCGCGCCGCCGAGATATTCGTACCGTTTCCAATAGTTGAGCTTGGGCAATATATCCGCCATGTATTCGCGCGCCTGTTCTGCCGAGAAGTTCTCGTTCGTCATATTCTGCACGCAAACCTCTATCAAGTCATCCATGTTGTGATACATATATTGCCCGTCGGCATAGCACCATTTGCAGTATTCCTCGTTGAAAAAGCCGTCCGTTTCCCTGCTGATATCGGCGTCGTCAAGAGGCATACCGCAGCACTGGCAAATAAGCTGTCTCGGCGAGCCGAGAAGCGTGTTGATAGAAACGTCAAACAGCATTGACAGCAGCTTCAATGTCTCTGTGTTGGGCGTAGTTTCGCCGGTTTCCCAGCGAGAAACCGCCTGGCGGGTAACAAATACTTTTTCCGCAAGCTCGTCCTGAGACATACCCTTGCCTGTTCTGAGTTTAAGAATAATATCCTTTGTATCCATAAAATCATCACCTCGGGGTTATTATAATTTAAAGCCGTCGGAATAACAAGCAACTCGCTGTTGCGACGGTCGATGAAGTCAGACGCAGAGCGCGGGAAAAGATTACGACCTCGCCCGAATTATGAGGCAAATTACGCCCGCGGCGCAGAGAATTACGCCTATGGGCACCGAGATTTTCAGCATGACGTTCCATAAGTGATAAAAGTCGAGGGGCGCGTCGTTTGTGCCGTGAAGCACGGCATAAGAAAGACCGGAAAATATCAGCGCCAAAACACCGAGGATAATAAAAGCTGTTCCGAAAATCAATAATTTCTTATCCATTTGCGCCTCCCGAGCATTTGCTTTTTGTTGTCTTAATTCATTATAACATCATATAAAGCTTTTGACAAACGGCTCAGATAAATGTTTTTGGGTATCGTCCGTAAACAAAAGCGGGGTGCCGCGTCTTTTCGTTGCCGCACCCCGCTTTGAATTTATATGGCTAATACCGCGTCCAGACACAGGGTAAGCGCATATTCATATGCGTTGCCGCCCCAATGCCGCTCATCGTATTTATCAACATCGGCAAGACTGTCTGCCGTGTACAGTATCATTCCCCATGTTGCTTTTCTGAAAGCTGCACACGCCGAAAGCGCCGAGCATTCCATTTCCACAACAGAACAGCCTTCGCTTTTGCGATATTCGACTTTTTCTTTTGTCTCGCGGAAAAAGCCGTCAGTAGACCATGTAATAACCTCTTGATATTTCATGTTGTGCTCAAGTATTGTTTTTTCAATGGTCTTTTTTGCTCTTTCGTTGATTTCCATAAAGCGTGAAGGAGGAGCGTAATGATACGATGTTCCCTCGTCACGCAATGCTTTGCTCGGAACAAGGAATGTACTTTCCTCGAAATGTTCAAGTGCACCGCAGCTGCCCGCAGAAATAATTTCACAAACTCCGTAACCGATTAGCCAGTCAAGTATTTGTGCGGCGGCGGCAGCACCGACAGGCGCCTGACAGAGAACGATTTCCTCGCCTTTGTATTTTGTTATATAAATAGGATAGTTCTCTGTTGCGCTGATAAAAGTCGATACTTGTTTGGTGTCGGAGCTGTTTGCATACTCGTCTATGTAATTGCCGAGAAATGCGAATACACATTTCTTCGGAAGATTGAGGTTAGATTTTCATGAACAGGACTTATGACCGCTGTCTGCTCCGAATCAAACTCTAATATCGGTATCTCATTTTTTATAATTCCCATACCACTACCTCACAAATACTAAGTTAAAAAATGCGGAGGCAACAGCAGCACTGCACCTCCGCTTATTATTATTTCTCTCCGCCGACTGCCTTGAGCACTTCGGTCTTGAACTCGCCGTGGATTTTGTACTTCTTGAGGAAGACGATAAGCGAGACGACTATCATGACGGGTGGGACGATGAACATCAGGAACGATATTGCGCTGTTCGCCGCTGCGGTCTGTACAGTCGCTTCGCCGTTGTAGCCGGTTATGCTGAATGCGGCATACATGATTATCGACTGCATGGTGTAAGCCATCTTCTGCAGGAAGCCCTTCATCGAGAAGGTCAGAGCCTGGTTGCGCTTGCCGAGCTTGTACTCGCCGTAATCGACAACGTCCGCGAGCATTACGGTCTGGTTGACGAACATACTGCCCGTACCGACGCTCGTGATGAAGTAGAACGCACCGAGCGCATAGACGTTTGCGCCTAAAAGATATCCGACTATCGCCATGCCGGTGTAGCCTGCCGCCGCCATGATGAGCGAGAGACGGTAGGTGGAGCGGTTCGACATAAACTTGGAGCAGATGGGGATGACGAGGAGCGAGAGCACCGAGCCCACAGTGCCGAACATATTAAAGGTGGACTGAAGCTTGAGGTCGCCCGCAACGCAGGTGAAATAGTAGCTGCTGATGCCGGAGGTCATATAGAAGCCGGCGTTCGATATCATGGCAAAGAGCATGAATACGAGCAGCTGATCGTTCTGCTTTATAACGCTTATTGCCTGCTTGAACGAGAATTTATCGTTGTTGACGACAACTCTGCGCTCCTTAGTCGAGAGAACGCAGATTAATGCAAAGAATACGAGAGCCGCAGCCGTCACCATAGACCACTTGCCGAAGCCGGCGGTCAGGCAGGCGGAGTCCATTTTGTCGAGCTTGCTGCCGGTTGCGCCGCCGAAGAAAGCGACTGCATATGCGGTGAATATAACGATTATACCCTGGCCGAGGCCGGAGAAGGTTCTTGCGATAGTCGAGACGAGGTTTCTGTCCTTCTCCTCGCTTGCAAACGACGGTATCATCGACCAGAACGGAATGTCGGCGAGGGTGTTGGTCATGCCCCAGAATACATAGAGCACGGCGACATAGATATAGAGGCCGACGGAGTTGAGCGCAAAGCCGGGATTGTTGAAAAGCAGACAGAGCACTATTGCGTTGAGCAGGGCTCCCGTCAGTATCCACGGGCGGTACTTGCCCATTTTGGTGTTGGTCTTGTCAACTATCATGCCCATCATCGGGTCGTTGATGCCGTCCCAAAGTCTGGCGAGCGGCGCCAGGATGAGCAGGAAAAGCGGCTTGATTCCAAGACCGTTGGTCAGGTAAAGCGAGAGGTAGGAATAGAACATTCCGTAGCTTAAGTCAAGGCCTATTGCACCTACGCCGTAACCTAACTTTTCACGCAATGGTACTTTGTTCATGTTTTATCACCCTTAAAAAATTATCGTGCTGATGTATTCTATCATATAGCCGAAAATATATCAACAAAAACGCCGAAAATAATCCTCAGAGTGAGGCTTTATAGGCGATTCGGGCGAAATAAATGCTTTAAAAGCTTCTCTCAAAGAATATACTTTCGGCAACGGGTGCTGCAGAGCAATATAAACGCTCCTGTTTAAATATAAAATGCGGGCGACTGAAGCGCCGCCCGCAGGTTCCGTCTTTATTTTATGCCGTCTATCATTGCGGCTATGTCCGCCTTCGGGCGGTAGCCGACCGATTTTGAAACGATTTTTCCGTCCTTGATGACCGCCAGCATCGGGATGCTCGATACACCGAAGCGCATGGCAAGCTCCGTCTGCTCGTCAACATTTATCTTGCCGACCTTGAGCGAATCGGCTTTTTCCTCGGCAAGCTCATGCAGCACGGGTGCGAGCATTTTGCACGGACCGCACCAGTCGGCATAGAAATCCAGCAAGACGGGCTTTTCGGAATGAAGCACCTCATTTTCAAAGTTTTCGGCAGTAATTTTAAGTTCGGCCATGATAAAGGCTCCTTTCTTTAATCTTGATTTTTTTCACATCGCGGCTGTTTGCCTCAGTCCCGCAGGGACTTGTAGTAGAGCATACAGTGGCAGAAGCCCTCAAAGTTAGGGTCGGCAATCTGATCCTTGAACTCCTGACACATACATTTTGTCGCCTCTGTCCGTTCTCGTCGGCAGGGGCAATATCCGCCGGTTCGCTTGAGCCCCTCGCGGACGGTGTCCACTATTTCCTTGTCGGGATTGAGCTTAATTTTCATTTTTGCCACCTCTTTCGTCTGTTGTTGTCTGTATTATAGCCCAAATTGCCGCGCCGTACTGTAACACGGTCACATTTTCAAAAAAAATCCGACATTTTTTTGAAACGTCGGATTTTAAGCTGATATTTATTTTAGATTAAAAACGGCGTGTTATCGCAGCCGCTTCAGCCCGTCCGTATCTTTTATGATAATCTCCCCGCGCTTCAGCTCCACGAGTCCGTCCTGAGTGAACTGCTTGAGCATCCGCGCAACGGCCTCGCGCGCCGAGCTGATATTCCGGGCTATCTGCTCGTGCGTCATGCGAACGGCATTGGAATTTGTACGCTCGCATTCCTCAACCAAAAACGCCGCCAAACGCTGGTCGAGCCCCTTGAACAGAATCTGCTGCATCGCCCACATGACCTCGGAGAAGCGCTCTGTCGCCTGCTCATAGAGAAAACAGCGCACGGATATATTTTGCTCCTTGAGCAGAGCAGTAATATTTGGCGGGATGATCAAAACCTCCGTGTTTTGACGGGCGGTCATCTGCGTGTCAAACGAAATTTGACTGATGACGCAGGACGCCGACAGCACGCACAGGTCATTTGGGTATAGGCGAAACAGCGTGATCTCCCGCCCCTCGTCGGAGAGGATATAGGTGCGTATCTCGCCGGAGAGTATGAACAGCATACCGAGGCAGTCGCGGTCGCTGCTGTGAATAAACGAGCCCTTTTCGTAGCGCCGAATAACAGCGCTTTTGCGAAGGATTTCTTTTTCCTGCTCCGTCAGAGATGCCCAAAACGGGAGCTTATTTAATATATTTTCCATATCAGTGGCAGTCGTGCTTGCCGCAGCCGCGGTCGCCGCAGGTATGACCCTCGCCTTCGTGGGAGTGGTCGTGATGGCTGCAGCGGACGTTGGGATTGTAGCCGAGCTTGCCGAGAAGCAGCGCGTTCACCGCCGCATCCGCGTCTCCGCTGACGCCGCCGTAGAGTTTTATGCCCGCCTCTGCAAGCGCCGTCTGAGCGCCGCCGCCGATGCCGCCGCAGATAAGAGCGTCAACGCCGTTGAGTGTCAAAAAGCCCGCCAGCGCGCCGTGACCGCTGCCGTTTGTGCCGACAACAGCCTCGCGGACGATTTTTCCGTCCTCAACATCATAGAGCTTGAACTGCTCCGTATGGCCGAAGTGCTGAAAAACTTGACCGTTTTCATAGGTAACTGCGATTTTCATGATAGGTTCTCCTTTATAGTCGTTGTCGGTTTTGCTTGTGTCTCTTTCGTTTGAGCGTGTACAGCGCCCGCAGCGCGAATGCTCACGCCCCGCGCAGATGCGGTAGCATCCGCCTGTTATGCGAAGCGGCTTTCCGTAGACAAGGCATGCAGCGATTTTTTGCCTTGCGCTCTCGTATATTTCCTGCACGGTGGAGCGGGAGATGTCCATCTGTGCGGCGCATTGCTCATGGGTCAGCTTCTCTAAATCCACAAGCCGTATGACCTCGTATTCGTCGAGCGCCAACAAGACAGGCTCTGTGTCCGCGCGGCCGTCGGGGGAAAAGGCATCAACTTGCGGCAAGACGCAAATTCTGCGGCACCGCGGGGGTCTCGGCATGACTGCGCCCTCCTTTTATTTACGGTATATACCGATTATATATCAGATTATATTAAAAGTCAAACGCTTTTCCCGTTGAGAATCCCGTATCTTTGAATTGACAGAGACAAGCGCTTTCTTTTCGGCTGTTGTTGAAAAGTGCAATATACGTGTTTTTTTGTGAGGCATCTGTCCGTATTTGGGATTAGAAGGCAGGCTTGTATGGTTATTTTGATGAAAAATAAGCGCTTGATTTGTGATAGTATACAAAAAAATAAGGCGGAGATAAGAATTATTGTTTTTTATTTCCGGTTATTGTATAATAACATCGTAATGGAAATATTTTCTTCGGAGGGATTTGACGTATGTTTAAAAAAGTGATATCCGTAATATTGTCCGTTATTATCGCGGCTTCCGTCCTAACGATAGGTGTCGGAGCTGTTTCGGGAGATGAGCGAGGCTTGAATATTCGTATTGTAATAAGCAAAAATGCAAATTCCCTCGAGAGAGCGGCGGCGGAATTTCTGCGTGATACCGTCAGGGAATCTACAAATATCGAATATCCGATAATTACAGATTCCGAGGGGAAAACGGGCTTTGAAATCGCGGTAGGAAAGACCCGACGCTTTGATTATGATGTATCCTCGTTTGCCGACGGCGGATATGTTATAAAGAGCTATGACGGCGGAATCGCCGTTGTCGGAGCGGGAAACAGGGGGAACATTTACGGAGTTTGCAGGCTTCTCAAGGAGTTCGGAGGATACCGTTGCTTTGTCGCGGGCGATAAATTGGCGAACGGCGGAGATGCTTTGAATATCCCGAATGATGTCGATATTGAATATACTCCGTACTTCGAGTATACCGAGACGGACTGGAGACTGTCGTGGTGCGATTCACATATCTATTCCCTGTCAAACGGGCTTAGTGGCGGAGTATATAACAGAATTTCCAAGGAGCTCGGCGGTACGGTTAATTATATAAATTCGTTTGCCCATACTCTAACCGCCGGATTCTGTTCTAAAGATAAATACTTCGACTCTCATCCCGAGTATTTTGCATTAAGAGACGGTAAGCGCATTCCGACTCAGCTCTGCCTTACCAATGAGTATGTTTATCATATCGTGCTTGACGAGGTTCTCGACCTGCTTAAAAACAGGCACGATCCCGAGGCCGCGCTTCAGATAATTTCACTTACGCAGGCGGATAATCAGGACTACTGCCAATGCGAAAACTGCAAGAGGCTTGACGAAGAAAACGAGTCGCACGCGGGCACGATGATTTCATTTGTAAACCGCATAGCCGAGCAGGTAGGCCTTATGGACTACGATAATGTTGCAATAGATACGTTTGCATATCAGTACACGAGAAAGCCTCCGAAGAACGTAAAGCCCCTTGATAATGTTATAGTGAGGCTTTGCAGCATAGAGTGCTGCTTTACGCATACATTTGACGATCCCGACTGCGAGCGAAACACAAAATTCATGAGCGATCTTTACGGTTGGGGTAAAATATGCGACCGCGTTTATGTGTGGGATTACGCCAATAACTATAAGTATACTGTCTGCATATTCCCCGATTTCGGAGTTTTGCAGAGAAATATGCAGATTCTTTGCGAAAACAATGTCAAGGGAGTCTACGTCGAGGGCAATTATTATCTCGGAAAATGCGATGCGGAGTTCGGTGATTTGAGGTCATATCTCATCGCTTCTCTGCTGTCCGATCCTTACTGCGACTACGATAAAGCCATGCGTGAATTTTGCGATTTTTATTACGGCGCGGCGGGTAAGGAGATTGTCGAATTCATAAACAAGACGAGCGAAAACGCGAAAAAAGGACACGTCAGATGTTTCAACAGTGTTGATAAAACACTGCATTTTTCGAGAAAAGAAGTCAAGGAATGCGACGAGCTCTGGGAGAATGCGAAGAGGAATACCGCCCATGACGAGGTTGCCAACGAGCACGTAAGGCGGAGCGAAATAAGCTGGAGGGTCTGGAAAAGCTCCGTGCGCAAGGGCGAGTTTGAGTTCTTCGGCCTGTTTCCCGAGAGAATGAGGCTCTATCGCGATATATGCGATTTCGGGATTGAGAAATTCTGCGAATGGGACGACCTTGAAATGAAGCTCCCGCTTCATCTGATTCTCTCATCTCCGAACGAGTGGAAGTCCGATGTCAAGGCGACAAGCAGGGACTACGGCAATTTAATTGATGTTTGCATCCGCACTTACGATACAATAAGAGCTCTTGTCGGAAGGCTTTTTGGAAAGTGGGTCGAGCCCATAGTATAAGCTCAAAGACAATAAAAGAACCACCTACAAAACAGTAACCGCTTATCCGGATAGAATATGAAGGTTGAATAAACGTATAAAATAAGATTAATGAATTTTTGCATGGGCCGATTTGGGTATTGAATTCCGACGGGAGTTTTGTGGTTGAAGACCTGGAGACAGAACGATTGAAAAATCTGCAATCGTTTCAACAGTATTCTTTCCAAAACTCAGTGTGCAAAAGAACAGAATAAAAATGAGCATGATCTTAGAACACTGATCATACACAGGCTGCAACACCTGAGGAGAAAGTCACCGGGTATTCTTTCAGACTGATCTGACAAAAATGCAACAGGCAACAAAATCGGGTCACGAGTTTGTGAAAATTTTTGCGATTTTCAAGCTTTTTTCAAGAAAAACTCGTTTAGTATTTCAACTGTCCGAAATAGAATGAAATTTGCCTTGGCTGCTCGGATTTTTGTTGATTTTTCCTCAGCGGCCATTGTATAATATTTATACAGATCAAGGAAAGGGGCAAAAACATGAAAACTTTATTCAAAAACGGCACTGTATTCGACGGCAGCGGTAATGCTCCGTTTGTCGGCGACGTCCTTATTGAGGACAACAAAATTCTCAAGGTCGGCAAGTGCGACGAAGCGGCGGACGAGACGGTCGACGCAACCGGTCTTTATGTTTGCCCCGGCTTCATTGACGCCCATTCACACAACGATTTCTTCTGCGACAGGGCGGACAGCGAGAAATTCTTCAGCCCGTTCATCAGGCAGGGCATCACCACCCAGATAACCGGAAATTGCAGCTTTTCGCCGTTCGGGACGGACGAAAATACGCCCTACAGAGACAAGCTCGGCGGCGGACTCTTTGAGTCGGAATTCACCGGCAGCCTCGCTTCTTTCCGCGAGAAGCTCACGGGCAGACTCCATGTCAACATCGTGCCGCTCGTCGGTCACGGCTCGGTCCGCGCGGGTATCTGTGGCTACGACCCGACGCCGCTCACTCCGGAGCAGCTCAAAAATGAGATCGAACACGTTCATCAGGCAATGGAGGACGGCGCATTCGGCGGCTCGATGGGCTTTATGTATGAGCCTAACAGATACGCGACCAAGGAGGAGCTTTATGCCTTCGCCAAGGAGATTGCGAAGTACGACGGAATCCTTACCGTTCATGCGAGAGCTTGCTCGGCGGTCAGCGCAGAGTATCCGCTCATCACCAAGAAATCCCACCTCGAAATAGCCCTCGACGAGATAGTTGATATTATGGAGCAGACGGGCGTTCGCACGGAGTACAGCCACCTTATCTTCACGGGCAAGAAATCGTGGAAAAAGCTCGACAAGATGTTGAATGTTTTCCACACACTCAAAGCTCAGGGCAAGCCCATTGCATATGATAATTACGCATTTCATTACGGCGCGTCGGTCATCACCGTCGTATTCCCCGAGTGGTACGCAAAGCTCACCAAGGAGCAGGCGAATTCACCGCTGAACCGCTTCAAGCTCAGCCTCACCATTCTTATGTACCGCAAGGTGCTCGGCATCGACTGGGAGGATATGACCGTCGCGTATATCAATGACGAGCACCCCGAATACGAGGGCAAAACGGTCATTCAGCTCGCCGAAGAGGAGGGCGTAAAGCCGCTGGATATGTATCTGAAGCTCGTTGAGCTCTCCGACCGCACGGGCAGGATCTATCTTGATAAATATTACAATGACACGATCGTGCGTACACTCATGGAGGACGACATGTCGGTGTTCATGACCGACGCATGGGTCGAGGAAAAGGGGAGGCAGAATATTGCGACATTCCAGACTTTTCCGCAGTTCTTCCTGCTCGGCAGGCGCTGGAATATCGCCCCCGAGAAGATAGTCCGCAAAATGACGGGCGCAACCGCTGACCGCTACGGCATCAAGGAGCGCGGCTACCTCAGGGAGGGATACAAGGCTGATATCAGCATTGTCGATCCCGCAAAGCTCAGCGTTGACGAATCCCGCCCCGACGCAGCCCCCGGCGGCATCCACAGCGTCTATATCAACGGCAAAGCAGTCCTGAAAAACGGCGAATATCTCGGCGGCACCAACGGCGAATTCATTCTGAAAAAGTAAACATAGTTAAATACAGTCACCGAAGGCGGCTGCTTAAAGAAAACGGCGCGGCAGATAATTCTGCTGCGCCGTTTAAACTTTTTTGATAAGAACAGTATGGGTTAATGCTTCTGAAAAATATTCGTCCGCTTCTTTGCAAGAAACGAAACGGTTTCAAAGCCGGTGGCTATCCGAATCGATAGCCGCCGGCTGTGTTCATTTAGCACATGGAGGGATTTTAAAGAACAGAGATATATGCAAAGAAACTTATGAAAGGCTGTCTATTTTTTGCCTCAATATTTCTTTTTCGCCGCTGCCGTTTGTTGCAAATCTGAGATAAGGGATTCCGTACTTTTCAAGAATTGTGTTTTTCATTTTGTCCCGCTCGGCTTGTTTTGTGCCTGCTTTGTGGAATGAATATCCGTCAACCTCTACTGCGAGAAAGGCTTTCTTTGAGATTTTGTTGAATATCAGAAAATCAAGGTGAGTCGAGCTGTTCATTGCATACTGACACTCATCGTCATTCATCAGATACGGATTCCTTATGAGCATATTTAACGGCTGATGGCAAACGATATCGAGATCACTTCTCCCGCTTTCGTTTAAAACTTCTGTTATTAGCGCATACATGAGATTTTCGGAATCGTATGATGAAATTATTTTGTGCTTGCTTAGATAATTATGTCTTACCCGAGTATATTGGCTATAGAGATAATCGAAGACCGAATATAATGTGCTGTCGGTGACGGAGCAGTTTTGGTATTCGATATAGTCAATAAGATCAGATATATTTTTCCCATCCGCCTGTTCATTGCCGGAGGTTATCAGCACAAACTGTTTCTTTGCTCTTGATACTGCAACATTGAGCAGATACGGGTCGTCGGTAAAGTCCGATATCCTGTTGTCGACAGTTGTCATTATTATTGAATCTTTTTCGCGTCCTTGAAATTTATGAACCGTAGCGACTGTAATGCAGTCATTCGAAAGCTGTTCTTTAATCGCGTTGACCTGCTCATTATACGGAGCAATGATTCCGATAGCGTCAGGATCGGATTTGATTTTCGGCAATGCTTCCGCGATAAGTACATCAATCTGACGACGGTTCATGTGTCCTCTCGAATGGTTGCCGATCGAAGTCCTTATCACGGAAAGGACATCCGATTCGCCGCAATCATTAGTCATAATTATAAGATTGCCGTTATAGAATTTCTGATTGCAGAAATTTATTATTTTCGGATGACATCTGTAATGTTCGCGAAGAAGCGTTCGCGGAACAGTCGGAATAACTTTGCACAGCGAAGAAAGGAAACTGTTGTTTGCAAAGTTATAGCTCTCCGGAAGATCAAAAGAATGAAACATTGCATCGGCAATTTTTCGGTCGTCATCAGTCAGGACATTCGGCAACTGTTTGGAGTCGCCGACTATTACTGCATGACCGGCGTTCGAGAGAGCTAAAGCGCCCGTGGGGATGTCAACCTGTGATGCTTCGTCCATTATCGCATAATCAAATTTCGATTTATTGTATAAACTGCTCCGAGACGAAAATGTAGTGCTGAGTATTACCGGATATTCAGCCTGAAATTCCCGCGGCTTTTTCCACAAATCCTCTCCGGTGAAAATCGGGCGACCTTTGTTTCTTGAATATTTAATGAACAGGCGATGTTTAAGATACTGCATTGATTTTGTGCGCATATCATCAAGAAGCTGCTGTGCGTTTATATCTTTTAAAGAGCTCTCAATGGTGCTGATTTTTGTTTTCAGTTCTTCTTCCCTGGCGCTGTAAAAAAGAGCATGGAGCGCCGAAATTATATGCTCGGGCTTATTTTTATAAAAATCCCACCTGCACATACCGTATCCGAATCTGCTTTTCAGCTTGAAAAACAGGGGTATGTTTTTTCCTCTGTCTGCGTATCGCTGGCATTTTTCCCACAGCTTGAGGATATCGGAAGAACTGACTGTTCTGCGCATGATTATCTTTGAGCGGTCGGGAAGCTCGGTTTCGGTTATATATTGTTCAAAGTGCCGCTGTTCAAGGATGATTTGGTTTAGCTCTTGTTTTGCTTCGGCGAGGTCGGACTGTAACGCAAAAGCATTTTCAAGCTGTTTGTTGATACTGCTTATTTTTTCAATGAACTCCGGGCTTTCCGCCTCGGCACAAAACCATCCGCTGAAGTTTGGGTATGAGTCTGTTTGTGATGTCAGAAATTTGGCTTTGTTTGATGACTTACCGAGTGAGGCAATGATAAATTCAAGCCCGTATTCGGAAAACTTCTCATAGATATTCTGTATTGCCGAATTGTTGTTGGACACTACCTGTACGGTTTTGTCCGCGATGAGAATGTTAGAGATAATATTCAAAATCGTCTGAGTTTTTCCGGTTCCGGGAGGTCCTTCAATAACGCTGAGTTTGCTTTCCAAAGCGGTTTTTACGGCTTTAAATTGACTTGCGTTGCATCCAAAAGGAAAGATGAGATGTGTAGACCGCAATGGCTCGGCGGAATAAAGAGACGGACAAAGATAATCGGCCAATGCGGAGTTTTCATCGATAAAATCAATGCCGGCATATTGCATTGGCAAAAGCTTTTCGCCGGTTTCTGTTTTTAAATTGCAGAGCTCCGCCGACCTTTTCAAATATTCGAAAACATTTTTTGCGGCGCTGTTTTCAAGAACAGACTTGTCGATTTGCAGCTCATCCTCCCTGTAATCGCGAGAGGAGCCGTTTTCAAAGCAGATATGCCAATAGCGCCTGTCAATATCCGTAAAGATATAGATGGCGCGTATGCCCCAAAGCTCATTTTCGTTATGCGATATACGGTAATTCAGCGGATCTGAAACAGTAGGATCTTTAAGCCAATGAACTTTTTCGGGATTATATGAATATGTCTTTTGATTCTTAAAAGTTATATCATATTTTTGAGTTATGCCGTTATACTTCAAATCAACGATATCATCGGTGATTATGCGCCCGTTGGCAATTATCATGTGTTTGTTGGAATTCACTTATTTCACCTCCTGCCAAAAGGCTTGTAAAACAATTATACATCAATCCCGCTCAATTTGAAACAGCATTGTTAATAAAAGGAAAACTCTTTCGCTTCAATCCGCTTTCCGCCGTTTTGAATCCGAGTCGTAATTTGAGCTGTTCGCACTGCGGTAATCTTTGGGCGTCTGTCCCGTTTCATTTTTGAAAACGCGGTTAAAGTTTCTGATGGTTGAAAATCCGCATTTCATTGCTATTTGGGTCACGTCCTCGTCGGAGTTTTTCAGTAACTCGCAGACGAACTGTATGCGGTATTTGTTGACAAACGAGGCGAAATCCATGTCGAAATTCCTGTTGAAGAAAGAGGAAAGGTAGCTGTAATCGTAGCTGAAACATAGTATTTTAACGATTACAGTGCCGCAGAAAATACTAATAACCGTAAAACGTACAAAACCTCGCCGCAGAACAAATCTGTGACGGGGTTTGCTATATATCAGAACAAGCGAAAGTCTTATTCGGACGTAGAAAAAGTCTGCTGTAATTTTGATGGAAAACCGTTAACGGAGAGCACTGTCGGTTCAGCGCAGGGCGGTTTATGATTTGAGAGTTTGAGTGACACGCCGCCGCTTGAAGTAAATCGGAATTTACCATCCTTATAATAAAAATATCAAGAATAAAAGTTATACAGTTGGGTTTTACTATCAATACTGTTTGCACCGGCAAAGCTGTCTTTAAAACTCGATCCGTTGGACAAATGATAAAACAGGTTCACAATAAACAACAGACTGCTGTTGCCTTCGATATAATCCGCAGGAGCAACAAAGATATTGTTATTTCGATTAAACGCTTTGCATAGATCTCCGGCACCTGTGGTACATCCGGTGCATATAACGGTTTTATCCTTGATTTTTACCGAACCTTGTAATTCTTCATACCCGATATTATTCCGGCACTCATTCGGATAATAGACATTTTCCCCTAAAATCGGAACGATTATCTTTCCGCCGTCACCGTGACATCCGATAATTAAATAGTCATAGTTGAAATATAGCTTTCCGCCGAATACATCAAAGTAATCCTGCGGTCTGCCTATGTTGTACATAGTTACAATGTACCCGAAATATTCAAGAACACTTCGGATTGCAATGTTTTCTAAAGCCGCACCCTCACCGTTTAATATAAGCACTCTTTTCATATCCGTAACCCCTGAAAAAATTCGTTTCATCAAACCGATTGTATCATAAAATGAAACTTTTGACAATAATGCAAAAAGTTCGACGTAATCCTATCAAAGATACGACGGACTTTTTGGGCAGAGAACCGTAATTTTAATGGAACCTTTTTGAGAAATGCATTGCTTTGATAATGTCACGAAAATATTAAAATCAACGCTTTGAGCAGCAAATTAACCCTTTCTTATATTTCCTCTTTTGTTTGGAAACGACAATTTGAGAGAAAAGAGAAAAAGAGAAGATAACAGTGAAAAGAACAAAAAGAAACGACAATCTTCTTTCGAAAATTGTCGTTTCTTATGGCGGACAGGGTGGGATTCGAACCCACGAGCCGCTTGCGCGACTACCTGATTTCGAGTCTTTAATGCAACTGTGACGGGGGTGCCCGTTTTAGTGTCGTTTCTGACACTCCTGTCCCTGCTGAAACCCGCATGAAATCAGGCTTTTTCGCCCCGAAAGCCTTGCAGGACGGACTTTTTTGAAAGTGGGTTCAAATCGGCATTTTTCTCGATTTTGGGGAGAAATGCGGGAAGATAGGAGAGAAAAACCGGGAGACGGCCATACACCGCAGGATAGAGCTTCAAACCGACGAAAATCTATTTTTGAGGTGTTACAAATGGATGTATTCCCCATCAACTGGGACAGTGTTCCCGATGTAATGAACAAGGAGCAATTTTTCCGAATCTGCCACATCAGCAAGTCCACGGCGCTGCACCTGCTCAAAAGCGGCAAGGTGCCCTGCGAGTGGTCGGGTAAGAAAACCCGGTGCTATAAAATCCGAAAAGAGGATGTGAAAGCATATTTGGAGGAACGGGCGATTTTTCCTGAACTCTACTCTGCACCGAAGGGCTGGTACGGTACCCACTATGTGGCGAGGCTCTCCAAGGAACTGCCGGAGGATACGATGCGGCAGATGCACGGCTACTATGAAAAGCTGCTGCGCAAATACCCGGATGTGGTCACAGTAAAGGATGTGGTGGCCCTGACCGGCTACACCCTGACCACCGTCCACAACTGGTGCAGCCGCGGGTCGCTGAAAGCCTTTCAAAAGGGACTGAAGTTCTGTATTCCAAAGATCTTTCTCGTTGACTTCTTCTGCTCTCTGACCTTTCGCTCCATTACCCGTAAAAGTCTTTGGCATATCCAGACGCTGAATGAATTCAGCAGGAAGATGAAGAAATAATGTGCGATTCTGAAATTCGCACACTCGCACCCGCCTTTCGGTTTTGGTAGACTGTAGCCGAAAGGCGGGCGCATTTTGCGTTGCAGACCTGCCGGGGAAACTTTGAAAGGGAGGATCACATATGAAATCGCTATTTGAGCAGCTGGGCGGCACTTACACAAGGCAGGGCGACTATTGCCTACCTGATGTTTGCTTACCGCCCGAAGAAAAACGGCCTATCGGCATTTACGGCCAGCGGCGGCGCACCTTTCTGAGGGAGCACCACCGTGTGTTGTATTATAACCTGCTGACCGCCGGGGTGCTGGATGGGCACCTTGCAGACATTGAGGAGCAGGCGGAAGCAATGTTTTCTCGGCTGGTAAAGCAGCTTTCCGAAAAAGAGGGCGTAACGGAAGCCCTCAAAGCGGAAAATCAAATGCTGTGGGTGCAGAGGATGAACAACA